>JACLAD010017178.1_pt1 | contig 29143 bp, 32 predicted proteins | sample 8027901 | NCBI WGS metagenome assembly JACLAD01 (sample SAMN15725071, study PRJNA655200) | protist metagenome | isolation source: fluorescence activated cell sorting (FACS) single amplified genomes of... | place: Spain: Blaines Bay Microbial Observatory, Mediterranean Sea | collected 2016-07-05 | reverse complement strand
TTCGGTGGCTAAATTTTAGGAACTCGCGGGCGAATCTATTCTAGCGAGATGAATCCGTTTCGCTCAAACAGCCTAAAATTTTTAACGCCCCTCTCATTTCAATTTTACGATAAACTTTCGTAGGCCGAAAAAACCTTCAAACAAAGAAGAACTCAAATTGATGACCTCTATACGTCATCACCGCACGCTAGATAATTTTTTTATCTCTGCTCTCAGGGTGACGACTCATACTTATTCTATACGTTATGCTGAACTGGTTTCAGCATCTCATAATTCGAGAACTAATTAAGCTATAAATTTATGAAGAATAAGTCTGCGGCAATACCATCGCTCAAAAACTTTGCTTTTTTTGAAATATGAAGGTGATCGTCTTTCTTCTCAAGCATTTTATCTTGTAGAAATGGTTGTGCTTCCTTTATAAGGTACTCTTGGTACTCCGTCCCGAAATTCTCACGGACTTCTTCCAAAGAAATCCCCCACTTTGTGCGTAGGCGGGTCATCACGTATTCATTGTACTTATCGGTAACCGTGAGTTCTTCTGCTTCGGCAGGAATTTTCCCTTTTTCAATGGCTTTTAGGTAAAGAATATTGTTGTTGATATTCCATTTTCTGTTATTCCCGTCGAAGGAATGTGCGGAAGGTCCAATTCCCAGGTACGGCTTTCCAAACCAGTAGGCGGTATTGTTTTGGGAGAAATAGCCTGGTTTTCCAAAGTTTGAGAACTCGTAATTTTCAAATCCGGCATTCTCCAGCACCTCGATCATAAGCTCATAATGTGCTTTTGCAGCGTCTTCATCTACAGGAGAAATTTTGCCTTTTTCAATAAGTTTTTTTAAGGCGGTTTTTGGCTCTACGGTAAGGGCATAGCTGGAAATATGCGGCACACCCAGTTCTAAAGCTGTATTCAAATTCTGCAACCAGCGTTCATTGCTCATCCCGGGGATGCCGTAAATAAGATCTATGGAAATGTTGTCAAAATAATTGCGAGCTAGTTGAATAGATTTTAATGCTTCGTTTTCATTGTGTGCACGGTTCATCATTTTCAGGTCTTCTTCAAAAAAAGATTGCACGCCAATGCTCAGCCGGTTTACAGGAGAAGTTGCGAGCATTTTTAGCTTTTCTTCAGAAAGATCATCTGGATTGGCTTCCAAAGTAATCTCCGGATCTTCAGTAACTTTAAAATTAGAGAAAACAGTATCAAATATCTGCTGAAGCTCTTCAGAAGTCAGTAAGGACGGAGTTCCGCCGCCAAAATAAATTGTCTCAATTTCTCCTGAAATCTCCCCTTTTCGAAGCAGCAGTTCTTTACACAGCGCGTCCACCAGCTCATTTTTTTTCTTCATCGAAGTCGAAAAATGAAAATCGCAATAGTGGCAGGCTTGTTTGCAGAAAGGGATGTGGATATACATTGTACAGTTTTCAATTAGCAATAAACAATAATCAATAGGCGTAAAATTTATTTGTTGATCCTTGTCTTTTTTAAAATGCTGTACATAATTTTAGACAGCTCATCTGCCTTTTCAAAAAGGTTCTCAAAATGTTCCGTTTCAATAAAATCTGAATCTCTCAATAACCTGAGCCAATATTTGCTTTCCAGGCTTTCTTTATAGGCAATAGAAATCTTTGCTGAAAAATCAGAATTTGAAATAGCACCATTTGCTTCTGCTACATTTGCACCAATAGAGGTGCCAGATTTTAAGAATTGCCGGGAAAGAACATATTCTTTTTCAGCGACCAGTTTTTTATACAGCTTAATAGTATCTAAAGCAAATGTGTAGGATTTATCCTTTAGAATATTCTCTTTCTCCATAGTTGCAGTTTTAATGAACAGATTAATTGCTAATTGCTAATTGTTCATTGATCATTGTACTTTCTTCGGGTTCTGTTTCACAAAAGCGGCCCAGCCGGTGTAGCTTTTGCCGGTTGTAACTTTGCCCGAATTGTAGAAATGGCAAACCGCAGCGGCAAGTCCGTCGGTGGCGTCCAGGTTTTTCGGGAGCGTTTTTAGCGCTAAAAGGCTTTGCAACATACGGGCAACCTGCTCTTTGCTGGCGTTTCCGTTTCCGGTAATGGCCATTTTTATCTTTTTAGGAGAATATTCGGTTACAGGAACTTCCCTGCTTAAGCCGGCAGCCATGGCCACTCCCTGAGCACGGCCAAGCTTTAGCATAGACTGCACGTTTTTTCCGAAGAAAGGAGCTTCAATCGCAATTTCATCGGGATGAAAATTATCTATGAGTTCAATGGTGCGTTCAAAGATAAGCTTCAGTTTAACGTAAGGATCATCGTACTTTTGCAGGTGCAATTCATTGAGCTGCAAAAAGGTCATTTTTTTGTTCGCGACCTTGATCAACCCAAAGCCCATGATGGTTGTTCCGGGGTCAATGCCAAGTATGATTTTTTCGGTATTCAAAAGCTTCGTATTATTGCAGGTAAATTAGTTACTTATTCAGGAGAAACATGAGCATTTCTCTTCAGGAACCTATGGGGAACCAATCGCACAAAGCTAAGCAATTCTTATTACTACTTCTTAAAATACTGGTGGTATTGGCCGCAGTATTGTTCATCGTTTTTAAACTTACCTCCAGCGAAGAGCTTCATTTTGGGGAGTTTGTCGCCACACTGGATCAATACCGGGTTTTCTCGTTACTCAATATCTCAGTGCTGTTGTTACTAAGTTTTTTAAACTGGTTATTTGAGGTCAAAAAATGGCAGATCTTAAGTAGTTCCATAAGACGGAATACCACGAAACGGGCGACAAAAGAAAGCCTGGCTTCCTTTACAGCCGCCATATTCACTCCCAGCCGAATTGGAGAATACGGCGCAAAATCTCTGTACTATCTCAAACCCGCGCGAAAGAAGGTGATTTTCCTGAATTTTGTGGGAAACACATCACAACTTTTCGTCACTTTTTTCTTCGGAATTGTGGGTCTTCTTTACCTCTTGTCGCAAATGGATTTGCCTTTCAATGCTCTCAATGGCCTGTTAATGGCGGCTTTACTGGTAGCACCATTCCTGTTGTATTGGGTGATGAGGCATTTTAAATGGAAGATTAAAGGCTATTCTGTAGAAAAACTGGAGCAGTCATTCCAGAAGATTTCCCGAAAAGTGAGAATGAGAACCCTTTTATATGCCACTTTACGATACCTCATTTTTACGCATCAGTTCTATTTCTTTTTGATGATATTTAATGTAGATCTTCCTTATTTGCTCGTAATTTCGGCGGTTTTCACCACCTATTTTTTATCGTCTATCATTCCTACAATGATGATCTTCGATGCGCTTATAAAAGGAGGTTTTGCCGTTTGGATCTTCGGACTTTTAAAAGTCCCCGAATTGATTGTACTCGTAATTGTACTGGCTGCCTGGATCCTCAACTTTGGACTTCCCGCCCTCGTGGGGAGTTATTTCGTGCTAAAATATAAGCCGCAAATGAAGCACCCGGCATGATCGCCCTGGGTGCACTAATTATTTTTCTTTACGCCGGCCTACTCCTTTTTCTGCTGTTTGGCTTCAGAAAAATCCCGACTTACAACGGCAGGCAGGCAAAAGATTTCCGGAGATTTTCTATTGTAATTCCTTTTAGAAATGAAGCTGAAAACCTGAAGCAATTGTTTCAATCCCTCACTCAGCTGAAGTATCAAAAAGGGCATTTTGAGATCATCTTTGTAAACGATGCTTCCGAAGATAATTCGGTGGCGCTTTGCGAAGAATTTCAGAATAAACATCCTGAATTGAATATTCGCGTCATTCATTCTGTCAGAAAAACTGATGCTCCTAAGAAAGATGCGATAACTACTGCCGTTGAAATGGCGAAAAACGATTATGTTCTCACAACCGATGCCGATTGTAAGGTGCCAAAAAACTGGCTTTTGGAGTTCAATTCTTTTCTAGAAGAAACTAGTTGCAGAATGGTTGCCGCACCGGTGAAAATAGGTGTAAAAGAGAATGAAAAAGGTGGTTTTTTAAAGATCTATCAGCAGATCGATTTTTTGAGTCTGCAGGGAGCGACTATTGGTGGTTTTGGGGTAGAAAAACCATTTATGTGCAATGGAGCCAATCTTTGCTATGAGAAATCTTCTTTTAAAGAGGTGAACGGGTTTTTGGGAAATGAAAATATAGCAAGTGGCGACGATCTTTTCCTCTTGGAGAAGTTTCAAAAAAGGCATTTCAAAACCGGATTTTTAAAAAGTAACAGAGCGGCGGTTTTTACTTTAGCGCAACCAGATCTTAGGAGCCTTTTCTCACAAAGAATTCGCTGGGCTGCAAAAACTTCGGCTTACAACAACTTTTTTGGAAAATTGGTTGCCGTAAGTGTTTTCCTGATGAACTTTTTTCTTGTTGCAGGTGCTCTTGCTGTAGCTTTAGGATATTTTCCTGAGAAGGTTTTCCTGTTTTTCTTTCTGGTAAAATTTAATGTAGATTTCTTTATCATTTACAAAACTTCCATCTTCTTTGGAAGCGAAAAGAGCATGAAAAACTATTTCTGGTGCAGTTTTATCTATCCGGTATTTAGCAGTGTTGTAGCACTTCTATCGCTCTTTTCAGGGTTTAGATGGAAAGACCGCAGTTTCAAAAAGTAACTTTTATTTAGATATTTTCTGTTTTTATTTTCCTACATTTTAACATGATAAGAATAAAGCTGCTTGTTTTTTTCCTTTTTCTGGCTACTTCCGCAGCAATGCTGGCGCAGGAAACCTATATTATTGAAGGAGATACGCTTCAGTTAAATCGTGAAGTAAAGGGAAATCTCAACCTTTTTTGGAGTGAGGAGGGGAATGAATTCCGCTATTTTGTTCAAAAAGGAAATAAGATGGTGGAACTCAGGGATGATGAAATAAGCGGTGATTCCAGGAGGGTGTTTCAATTGCAGCTGGAAGAGCTAACGAAGGATGCAGGTCTTTCTGTAAGAGTTGTAAAATTCAGACTTTACAGCCTTAAACATTTCACGAACCGCTACAATGCGAGGGTACAGGAAGATTACGAGTACAATGCGGCGAGTGCAAATATAAAGCAACGGGTGGGGCTTTTTACGGGGCTTTCCAATAACCGGTACGCTTCAAATCCCGAAAATATGCTGGCGCCGGTGCTGGGGCTGGAATATGAACTTTATGATCCAAATCTTGCTCCCCGGCATTCGGCCTTTTTCCATTTGCGGCAGTCTTTCAAGAGACAGGAGTACAGCTATTCCTCAACTCAGTTCTCTTTGAATTACAGGTTTAAGATCCTGTATTTTAAGAAGTTTAATATTCATGTGGATACAGAGCTGGCCACTTTGTATTATTCAAAAGATGATTTTTATGTTAGAAACGATGCCGGAGAAATTATTGAAGTGCAGGAGGAGGGCGGACTCGATTTTACGGCACCGCTTAGTTTTGGGATTGGTGCAGATATACGAATCTCAGAACATGGATTTATTACTTTTAGCTACAATGATATTGTTTCCATTGTCCTGGACAGTAACGGTTCTTTTCCTTTGGATTTCACGATAGGCTACAAATACAGCCTGTAGATCACTCGGCTTTGATGACGATGGGCATTCTAAATTTTGTCGCCACCGGAATGCCTCGCTTGCTGGCGGGATAAATGGTGGGCAGGGAATCTACGCTTTCCCTTAGCCAGGATTTAATTTCAGGAAGGTGATGGGTGACAAGGCTGTCTACCTGTACAGAATCTATCGCCGGAATACCTTTTTCGGATATGCTGAGGTACAACAGGAGCGTGTCTTCAAGAGATTCAGAAACTACGGGCTGTTTGGCTTCAAGCCTGGCGTAAACATGGCTGGCTACTTTTTTTCCAAAGCACTCTTTTGCCGCCTTCACTTCCATAATATCACGGCACTCTCTAAAGGCAGGATATTGATCTACATCATTCCAATTAAGTTCCCGGGCTTCTGCAGAATAGATTTCTTCCGAAGATATTTTTTTTGTTTCAAACCGGTCACAGCTTGAAATTACTAAAACAAGGAGCAGAAGTAATGCTTTTTTCATTCAAATGGAATTCGCTTACGAAAGCCAAAAATAGTGAATTTAAGCAGCTTAGGAAAAATTAGTTTCTGGATGGGATTGCATGAAGTTTCCCGATATTTTTTAAGAAATGAATTTACCGCGACATGTGGATTTCTTCGTCCAGATCACGAATTCTCCTTTTAGCGAGGTAAAGGAGGTTTCGGCTTCCCAGTTCTTCAAATTTGTTGACGTAAGCCTGGTAATAATTGCGGCGGGTTTCAAGATCCTCAAAATAGTTATCGGCAGCAATGGCACGTTCGTAAAGCGCTCTTTCATTCATGGGATTTTCCTCAAGGGCTTTTTCAAAATATTCCAGAGCTTTTTTATAATCCTTGGCCAGCTTGTAAGTAAGCGCCAGGCTCAGGAATTCGGCGTCAATAAGCTGATCTTTTAAGATGATAGCCATAAGCAAATGTTGTTCGGACTTGTCATAATCACCTGTAAGGGCATGAATTTTTCCGAGGGTGTGATGGGTGCCGGCATTTTGGTCTTCATATTCCAGCGCTGTATTGTAATGCTGAATGGACTTTTTGTAATCTTTGTTCTGGTAATAAGCGTATCCCAGTTTTGTATGGACAAATTCACTGCCTTTGCCCAAATTTACCAATTTTTCAAATTCTTTAATGGCTTCATCGAAATATTCCTGACGGAAATAAGCCTGAGCCAAAATTGAGAGTAGGGAAGCATTGGCAGGGTTTATTTCCAGTCCCTGTTTGCTAAGGATTTTCGCATACTCATACTTTCTGTGAGCCAGATAATCTTTGGAAACTTTATACAGCGCCTGTTGATGGGTCATGTCATAAGAGATGGTTTTCATGAAGTAGTGCAGGGCAGTAGTATCACGTTGTTCTTCTTTGATAAGTCCACGTTGAAAGTAAAATGAAGCATTTTCGGGATATTTTTCGGAAAGGTCTGCAAAAATGCTGTCGGCTGCTTCGTGTTTTCCTATGTTGGAAAGAAGTTTTCCGTAAGCTACTGCAGTAAGAACTCGCTCCGGATCTTTTTCCAGGACAATGCGGTAATTTTTTGCAGCTTCGGCGGGATTTCCTTTTGCCTCCCAGGCTTTTGCCAGTCGGCTGTAAACGGCAACCGAAGTAGAAGAAGTATTTTCAAGTTGATCTATAGCTTCAGAATAATTTCCTACGGCATACAGACTGTCGGCCATGGACAAAGCCGAAGTCTGTGCTCCGGCTTTGCTGGCTATAAATAATAGTATAAAAGAAAAAATAAACTTATTCACCTACCTGAAATGAAATTGGTAAAGAATATAGAACGCCTACTTCCTGTCCTTCTTGTTTTCCCGGAGTCATCTTTGGGAACTGGCTTACCACTTTTCTTGCTTCTTCTTCAAGTTGTGGAGAGGATGCACGAATACCCATTTCTTCCACAGAACCATCCTTGTTTATCCTAAACTGAACATAGATCCTGTTCATTCCAGGCTTGGCGTATGGTTTAGCTGCTTCAACATTAAAGTTTTCATTTACAAATGTTTTAATTTTTTCACTCATACAGTCTTTTCTGGCCTCATTTGAGCTCAAACCTTCACATCCCGGAAAAACAGGAACTTCGTCAATGACAGCGAAAGGAACATCGCCACCAGAAAATCCTTTTGAGGAGGAAGTAGATCTTTTTACCGGTTCTCCAATCATGGTAATGTTGGGCATTTCTTCTTCAGCATTCTTGGTCATTTCCAGTCCAGAGGTACCATCGGTGATCCTGATGGTTTGAAAATCTGAATCTTTAAATCCATTCAGAGCTTCCTTAATTTTCATTCTTTCTTCTTCCGTTTGATTTCCAAAATCCTCCACTTTAACCGTGAGAATTTCAGAAGAATCTACCGTTGATTCTTCTTCTAAAACTGTGCTATCCTCAATTTCTTCAGAACACGAGACATATGTAAGCATGGCCAGCATTAATGGCAGCAGAATTAAAAATTTGAATTTTGAAATGGTTTTTGATCTTGATTTCTGTAACATAATTATTCGTTTTTTGATTAATGAATGATTGAAAAATTGATTGATGAATGAGATATTTTCTGTGCTGAAGGCGGTATTCAGCAGTTGCTGGTAATAGGTTTTCTTTTCTACGGTTTTTACCACGCCGGCATCAGCGATGAACTCGTGAAGCATGGCAATTCTGGCCTGGTAGATGTAGATAAGCGGATTGAACCACAAAATGATCTTCAGGAGTTCGAAAAAGAGCAAATCTGCGCTGTGTTTTTGTTTCGCATGGATCTTTTCATGGGAAAGGATTTGCTGGAGTTCTTCTTTTTTTAGCTGGTCGCCTAAAAATACGCTGTTAAAGAAGGTACAGGCAATATTAGAATCCGGTACCTCAATGATTCGTAGATTTTTTTCCGTGGAAATAATCTTGTTCCTAAACAGGCTTTTTAAAACTCTGTATTTTTTAATGAACAGAACCGAATTGAAGAGAACGCCCATAAGGTAGGCGACGAGCCACCAGTTAATAGAAAAGGGATCTGAGGCAGTAAGAGATCCCACTGGCGTTACTTCTGTAGGAGCTCCTCCGCCTAGATAAACTTCAGGAAGCATTACTAGTGATTCTGAAGGAACTATGTTTCCCAGGGTTTTAATTTGAAGCAAAGGCAGGGCCAGTGCAACAAGTGGCGTAAGTAATAAATACCAGCGGTTGTACGCAAAGAAGGTTTCCTTTTTAAGCAGTAAATCATACATGAGCAGGAATAATAGCTGAAAGATTACTGCTTCTATAATATATTGTGTCATTGTGAATCTTTTTTATTTATCTCCTTTAAAATAGCCTCCAGCTCTTTAGCATCAAGGTCATTTTTCTTCACGAAAAAAGAAACCATGCTTTTAAAGGAGCCGTTAAAGTAATTTTCCATCAATTTGGTCATACTTTGGTTGCTGTAGGTCTCTTTTTCCACCACAGGAAAATAGAGGTAGCCTTTTCCCTGTTTTTCATGATCTACAAAACCTTTTGTCTCGAGAATCCTGATAATGGTTGAAACGGTGTTGTATGCCGGTTTTGGCTCAGGCATTTCATCGATTACAGCAGCCACATTCGCTTTTTTAAGCTTCCAGAGGATCTGCATGATCTCTTCTTCTGCTTTGGTGAGTTGTTTCATAGGTGCCTGATTTAGAGTTTATAAGTTAAACTAGGAATTGATTATACTGCTAATATAAACTAAAATGTTAGTTTGAACTAATCTATTAGTTCTTTTTTTGAAGATTTCTTTACTTATCTTAGTCGGTCACAAATATAATTATGGATATAATTTTACTTATTCTGGCCGTAGTTCTCCTGTTAACAGGGATGCTGGGAAGTTTTCTGCCAGTTTTGCCGGGAGTGCCTTTGAGCTGGGTTGGTCTTTTACTGTTTTACCTAACATCTGTAGTACCCATGAATTACACCTTCCTGGGAATAACTCTTTTAATAGCCCTGGTGGTAGTGGTACTTCAATATGCCATTCCGGCTCTGGGTTCAAAATATTTTGGTGGCAGTAAAAAAGGAATGATAGGAGCAACCCTGGGTCTTGTTGCTGGCATTTTTATGCCCATTCCGTTTGGAATTATAATTGGCGCATTTGCAGGAGCTTTTATTGGAGAGATCATAAACAAAAGTGATTCACGAACTGCAACTAAGGCTGCATTTGGTTCATTTATAGGTTTGCTTGCTTCTACCTTTATGGAGTTTATGGTTGCAGGAATCTTCTTTATCCTTTTTTGCATCAGGTTATGGGAGTATAGAGAAGGCTTTTTCTAAATCTGGTTTAACTGGCTGTATCAAAGGCCTTAATTTTTATTTCTGAAAAAGTAAGAGGTTTTTGTATCTTAGAGGACTTAAACGAAACGATTTCCCGGGAAATGTCTTTGCCCTGGCTTTTTCCGGTTGTTGACCTACTTGTATTATTTATGGATTTTAAAGTCGCACTTGTTGATGATGATGCGGTAGTATTATTTCTGCACCAGGTCCTCGTCAAAAGAAGTTGTCTGCCGCCGGTGGTTTTTAGCTGTAAAAATGCATGTGATGCGATTAAGGAGCTGGAATTCAGAAAAGTGCATTCCACACCATTTTTGTTGTTACTTGACATCAATATGCCCGTCATGAACGGCTGGCAATTCCTGGAGACCATTCAGGAAAAACCTTATAAAGAAAATATTTTTGTGGCACTCGTCACTTCCTCTATTAACATGCAGGATAGGAAAACAGCAGAGCAGTATCCTCAAGTAATTCATTATTTTGAGAAACCACTTACTGCGGAGAGTTTAAATCACCTGTGTGAAAAAGTAAAATCTTTACTTCTGAAAAAGCACCAATAAAGTGCCATTTTAGACCACCTTTCTAAAAATTATTCTAAATAAATTTCAGTAATGAAAAACTTCTCCTAATTTCTTAGAGGATGCAGCTGTTTTAAGAATTATTTTTAATGATACTGAGTTTAAAAAATTATCTTCAGGGGTAACCAATTAAAATTCAGTAATATGAAGGATCTAAAAATAGCACTTTTGATGTTGATTCCTGCGAGTAGTTTTGGGCAAACAGCAGAAGGTGCCCTTACACCCGTTTTGGTAGAAGGCGGTAATTTTTTTGTATGTATTGTCGCCGGAGTTTTACTAGCAATTGCTTTTCAGCTGTTGCTTACAGCCCTTTCGGTAGCCGCAGGCATTTCGGCGGTGGGAAATGTGGAGAAAAAAGCAAATAAAAGTGATAATGAAGTTTCCCACTCCCATAATTATGATGACGATGATCATGGCATGAACATGGGTCAAAAAATTTCTAACGGTTTTGGCGCATGGACCATGATCACTACGTCTATTGCCTTATTTTTTGCCAGTCTTTTGGCTGTACAATTAGGGCTTTTAGGAGCAAATTTTGTGGGAGCTGCCTTGGGGCTCGTGATATGGGCATCCTTTTTTATTGTGATGACCTACCTTGAAATAAGTGCGGTTTCTTCTATGGTAGGCGGTTTGGTTTCTACTGTTAAGAGTGGCTTCACCACCGCCTCTTCCGCAGCATCTTCAGCATTTTCAAAATCTGAAACTGGTGCGGCAAAAGAGGTGGCAAGAACCAATGCGAAAGAGCAGGCAAGACAAATGAGAAAGCAGTTTGAAAAATTGTTTGATACCAATGACATTGATAAAAAAGTGGACGACTATGTGCAGAAGCTTAAACCGCAACCTATAGATATAAAAGATATTAAAAAGCAATTAAAAGATTTAATTACAGATCTTCAGGTGACTGAAAAAGCAGAGTTTGACTCTCCCAATTCGGTTAAAAAAATGATCCTCGAAGAAGCAGATAATAGCGCCCTTTCAAAAGAGGACAAACAGGCGATCAAAGATCATGTAAATGGTCTTAAAGACATTGCTCAAAGCGATGCATCTAATGAGGAAAAGGCTAAGAAAGGAGTGGAAGAGCTCACCCCTGCAGATAGGGAGCACATAAATAAATACCAGGATAAAATAAAGAAAGCACTTCAAAATACAGATAAAGATGAGTTACAGCCGGCAAAACTGGAGGAAGATCTCAAGAGAATCATGAATGAGCCGGGTGCTGCTTCTAACATTGCAAAGGCCAAAGCCAGTGCGTTAGACAGGCAAACCCTAATCAAGATAGTTTCTTCACAGAATATGAGCGAAAGTGAAGCCAATAAATATGTAGATAAAGTAGAAGCTGTCCTGAAAAAGGTAAATTCTTTCTTCGGAAGTAAAGGAGACCAGGCTGCATCTAAAAAGGATGATCTACAGGCAAAAATCAGGAGTTTGTTTTCCGGAAGTGGTGGTAGTAGTGGTTTTGATTTAGATAGAATAAAATCAGATTTTACATCAATCTTTCAAAGCTCTGGTGAGGCGGGAAGTACAGATCTTAAATATAAACTCGAACATTATAACAAGGATGAGATGACTGCCTTTGTTGCCCAGAAAACCGGAATGAGCAGAACAGAATCTGAATCTATTGCAGATACTATTGTTTCTGCCAGAGACGGTGTTCTGGAAAAGGCAAATAAAATTGAGGCCCAGGTAAATGAAAAAATGAGAGAGGCAAAAGAAAAGAGTCTTGCTGCTGCCGAAGCATCAAGAAAAACTGCGGCCACAGCAGCCTGGTGGCTCGTAGCTACCGCAATACTTTCAGCCGCCGCATCTGCAGTAGGTGGTATGCTGGCACTGGAAGGATGGTTCTTATAAATGAGAAGTCGAAAAATCTTTTAATATGCAAAAGCCGTAAATGAAAAGATTTACGGCTTTTGTATGTAGCTGTAGATTTGTGAAAACTTTAGCAGATATATAATTAAACTACAAATAGTTTGGCTAATTTTGTTGTAACCAAACCTTAAAAATACTATTTATGAAAAAGCTGATTCTGTTTTTTGCTTTCCTTTTTACATTTAGCACAGCATTGGTTTCCTGCAGAGATAATCCTGAGGAAACAGATGAGGTAGAGCTTAATGACGGGGAGCTTAACCGGGAAGATACTACGAATGAAGAAATGGAAGTGCCGCGTGAGGAAGGAGTTGGTGAAATTGAAGAGGGCAACCTTAATGAATAAACATTAATATAGATAAATATGAAAAAAATCGTTTTAGTTTTAGGTCTCTTAATGACCAGTAGCATTCTGTTCACTTCCTGCAGGGAAGAATCTGAGGTTGAGCAAGCTGCAGATGACGCCGGTGACGCGATAGAGGATGCAGGGGATGATGTTGAAGATGCCGTTGACGACATGTAATTTCAACATTCGTATCCACATTTTAAAACTCCGGCTCTTAGGCCGGTTTTTTAATGCCTGAATGTTTTGAAGTCGTTCTTTAATTCATTCATTGATTCCTGCAGTTGCTTTAGTAGAGTACTTTCTGAAGGTGCGTCAAGATTGAAGGTAAGCTTGCTGTTCACCTGCCACAATTCCTGGATGTCATTAATATTTACTTCGATGGGAAGGTACTCTTCATTAATGGATATCAATACCACTTTAGAAGGATCTGGTAATCGCTGCAGTTTCTTTACCAAAACAGAATCATAAAGTACCACTACATAAATCTTATTGTTGCTGGCTTCCTCAATAGTGGGAACAGCTTTTCCTAAAACCCATTCCCCAGATTGAAGATTGGGTGTCATACTGTCTCCCTCGATCTGGAAACCTCGATAAGTAGCATTTCTATATTCGGGCAAAGGCATGTCAAAAGCCGGTAACTGCTGGTACCAGTCCACATCCTGAATGTTGTGGGGATATCCTGCGGCAGCTTTTACATTCACAAGGACAATATTTTCATTTTCGGCACTGTTTACGCTCACAACCTTTGGACTCACGTCTCCTTTTGTGAGTTCCAGATGTTTCTGCCGGCTTTCCCCAAACAGCCATAATGGGTTAATGCCAAATTGCCGCAGTAATTCAGCGAGTACTTTTCCCGAAAGCTTGGTGCGGCCGCGTTCAATGTCGGCAGTTGAGGTTTTAATACCTAGGAGTTTGGCGAATTCCGCCTGCGTGAGATTGTGCTCTTCCCGAACCTCCTTAAACCGCTTTACTTCTATTGCTACGTTTGTTCCCATACACAAATATAAATTATTTGGGATTATTTCCTATGCGTGAAATGGAAATAATCCTAAAAATATATTTGGTTCTAAGTAACCATACATAAAGATTAGTGAAATGTTAGTCTTTTGTGAAATTCGAACCTCAGCGAAAGTTCTTCCGTCATTTTCTCCTATTTTTAGGTTCTATGGAAGAACACTACATCATTCTCGCCGGCCTGGGTTTCGCCACCCTCATCATGGCATGGCTGCCTTCTGTTTCCAAAAAAATTAAAGTGAGTTCTCCTATTATCCTTTTGTTGATAGGTTTTTTAATGTTTGCATTGGGCTACCCGCTAAGCTGGCCCGAAAAGATATGGGATGATGAGTGGTTGATGTATTTTTCTGAAACTATTGTTATAATCTCCCTAATGGGAGCCGGTCTTAAAATTGGAGCTAATTACACACTTAAAAGCTGGAAAAAACCGTTGTTACTGGTATTCGTAAGTATGCCCTTATGCATGATATCTGCTTATTTTCTGGGTAATTATTTTCTAATGCTAAGCGTGCCGTCTTCACTGCTTTTAGCTGCAGTGCTGGCCCCAACAGATCCTGTGCTGGCTGCTGAAGTTCAGCTGGATGACCCGTTAAAGGAACAAAGCGCTGAAGACAGGATAAGATTTCCACTAACGGCAGAGGCAGGTTTAAATGACGGAATTGCTTTCCCTTTCTCCTATCTGGCCGTAATGGTGGCCCAGGCAGGAGGCTGGGCTGCTTTCAATTTCACGAATTGGTTTCTGGATAAATTCCTGCTCAAGATAATTCTGGGAATCATTATAGGAATTATAATAGGCAGGTTGATTGGTTATGCCCTTGAAAAAATTAATTATGTTACCGGTGTAAAAACCTTTGTGGGTTTTCTTGCGCTTTCATTAACAGTTTTTACCTATGGAATAAGTGAATTGCTGCACGGGTATGGTTTCCTTGCCGTTTTCTTTGCAGGTTTTAGTTTGCGATACTATGAGAAAGTAAGCGGGGATTATAAAAAGAAACTTCACGATTTTGTGACTGAAATTGAACATTTGTTGTTAGTGGTCTGGACAATTTTGTTTGGAGCTTCCATATTAAACGGAGTGCTCTCTTTGACCAATTGGAAAGGAGTTGTTTTTTCCCTTGTTTTTGTTCTCCTAATAAGACCGCTTGCTGGTTTAATAGGCCTTTGGGGCATAAAAGATAATTTTAAAAATAAACTGGCAGTAAGTTTCTTCGGAATCAGGGGAATAGGTTCGGTGTTTTATTTATCCTGGGCTTATGTACAGTTCAGTGATTTTGAATATAAAGGAGATCTATATGCGATAACGGCATATATTATCCTTTTTTCCATAGTTCTTCATGGATTGACCGCGCCTGCCGCAATGGATTACTTTAAAAGGAAAGGAACCCTTGATGATGAGGAAGAGGAGCGGTGATCATTTTTAGTTTATTTGCCGGTGTCAAGGGGTTTGTCCTGAAGACTGTATTTCTACAATTAACAAATGTTTAAATCGAAAAAGGCTAAATTTTTCTAGCTTTATAGATAACAGAGGCAGGGAATTCCTGCCTTTTTCGTAAAAACAGATCATGTCTAAACAACCAGGCCAAAACACAGATCCAAAAAACCCCGCGAAAATATCAGGTTCGGGATGGAAATCTATAGCTTTTAAGATCAAGGATGAGATAGGCGAAGATAATGTAGCCATTGTTTCTGCAGGTGTCGCCTTTTATGCTTTCCTGGCGGTATTCCCGGCCATTATATCTTTGATTTCAATTTATGGGCTGGCGATGGATCCACAGCAAATCCAAAGCCAGATTGCTCAGCTCTCTTCCATGATGCCCGAAGAGGCTTACGGCATTATTGAGAAGCAGGTAGAGGAATTTGCATCCACCTCGGGCGCCGCCCTTGGCTGGGGTACTGCAATAGGTATATTATTTAGTCTTTGGAGTGCGAATAAGGGAATAAAATCCCTTTTTACAGGCGTGGATATTGCTTATAACACAAAGAACACCCGCGGCTTTTTAAAACAAAACGGTCTTACACTTTTATTCACTCTTGGTGCGATCATCCTGGTGATCATAAGCATGGCTCTTATTGTTGCTTTTCCTGCACTTGTAGACCAGCTTGGCCTGCCGTCGCAAATTGAAGATATTATAAGCTGGTTGAGGTGGATAGTGCTCGCCCTTATTGTGGTATTCTTCCTTTCTCTTATCTACATGCATGCACCGGCACGACCGCGGCCCAGGTTTAAATGGGTTCTTACGGGAGCTGTACTGTCTACGATTCTCTGGTTGATCGCCTCCTGGGGATTTTCATATTACGTAAGCAACTTCGGGAGTTATGGCGAAGTCTACGGCTCACTTTCCGCAGTAGTGGTATTGTTGATGTGGCTTTTCCTTACCAGTTTTATTATTCTACTGGGAGCTGAAGTAAATTCGGTTACTGAAAATTATGCGAAAAATCACAACACCAGGGATCAACATAACAATAGTGACATAAATTAACACTTCTGAAAATGTCTCCATCTTTTGCCATTTCAGGATAAAAAAAGCCGGAAATTTCCGGCTTTTTTAGTGGTGAGTTAAAAGAATATTTTAAGGGGTCATTACTACTTTTATACACTTATCTTCCTTATTTTTAAACGTTTCGTACGCTTTTGGTGCATCTTCAAGCTTCATGCGGTGTGTTATTACAAAAGAAGGATCTATTTCTCCTGCTTCTATCTTAGAAAGTAAAGGCTGGAGATATCGTTGAACATGTGTTTGTCCCATATTGAATTTAAGCCCCTTGTTCATAGCCGCGCCAAAAGGAAGTTCATTCACCATTCCAATGTAAACCCCGGGAATGGATACTGTTCCCGCCTTTTTACAACTCATCATTATTTGCTGAAGCACATAAGGCCGGGACATAGGTGCTTGAAGGACTTCTTTGGTCTTATCTACTAATTTTCCAAACATGGTATCGCCGTGACATTCGGCTCCCACTGCATCTATACAGGAATCGGGCCCTTTGCCTTTAGTCATTTCCATTAGTTTTTCGTAGACATCAAGTCGGCTGGTGGTTCTAATGGTTTCGGCTTTACCCAATTTTTCAGCCATGTCCAGCCGCTCGGGAACATCGTCTATCGCAATAACTCTTCCGGCACCCAGCATCCAGGCGCTTTTAATGGCAAATTGTCCTACAGGTCCACAACCCCAAATGGCCACGGTATCTCCACGGCGGATGTTCGCATTTTCCGCAGCCATATATCCCGTCGGAAAAATATCAGAAAGAAAAAGGCTTTGTTCATCGGACAGTGATTCCGGAACTTTGATAGGGCCTACATCGGCGTAAGGCACGCGCACATACTCTGCCTGCCCGCCAGAGAATCCTCCCAGTGTATGGGAATAACCAAACACTCCTGAAATGGAATGTCCAAGACTTTTCTTTGCTAAATCTGGGTTTGGATTGGAATTGTCGCACAGGGAATACAGGTCGTCATCACAATACTCACAGTGTCCGCAGGCAATGGTAAATGGAACCACTACGCGATCTCCCTTTTTAAATTTTTGAACAGCCGAACCTACTTCTACAACTTCACCCATGAATTCATGGCCTAAAATATCGCCCTCTTCCATGGTGGGCATAAGGCCGTCAACAAGGTGAAGATCAGAGCCGCAAATAGCTGTTGAAGTTACCTTTATTATAACGTCTCCCGCTTCTTCGATTTTTGGGTCGGGGACGTTGTCTATTCTTACATCATTTCTTCCGTGGTATACGAGTGCTTTCATACTTTTCTTTGATGGTTTTATGCGTTAGTATTTGTCATAAGATAACCAAACCCTTAAAGGAAAAATGATAACAAAATCCTAATGACCAGAGATTTATAAGATGTTTAACATCTTCCTTTTGCCGGGATTTTATTCGTATTTAAAAAGCAGGTAAAGCATGAGACTGTTAAGAACCAGTGCGGTGCCGTTCGTAAGTATGATTGGAAGATCATTTTCAATAAACCCGTAGATAGTCCACATGGCAAGACCAAGAATGAGAACGAAGAACATCCCTGGGGAAACATCGCTCACCTTTTTAGTTTTCCAGGCTTTCCAGAGTTGAGGTACTACTGCGGCGGTGGTACAAATACCGGCCGCCAGCCCTAAGATCATGGTCCAGTTCATTTATGCTCCAACTACTTCGCCGCCATTCACATGCAGTACCTGGCCTGTCATGTAACTGCTGTCATCACACGCAAGATACACGTACGCCGGACCCACTTCGCTGGGTTGTCCTGCGCGTCCCATAGGTACCTTTTGGCCAAATTTTTCAACATCGTCAAAACTGGCAGGGATCAGCGGAGTCCAAATTGGTCCCGGTGCCACCCCGTTTACCCGGATATTTTTTTCTGCAAGCATTTTAGATAGTGATCTCGTGTAAGCGGTAATTGCACCTTTTGTGCTTGAGTAGTCGAGTAAATGTGTGCTTCCTCTATAAGCGGTTACCGAAGTAGTGTTGATGATACAGTCACCACTTTTTAGGTGGTTGAGCGCTTCCTGTACTGTATAAAAATAAGGATAGATATTCGTTTCAAAAGTCTTGTGTAACTGCTCTTTTGAGATTTCCTGGGGAGAATCTTTGGGGAATTGCATGCCGGCATTATTTACCAGGACATTCAAACCGCCGAATTTCTTTACGGTTTCCTGCACCGCTTTCTTACAGAATTGCTCGTCTTTCACATCTCCCTCGAGAAGGAAACATTCCCGGCCGGCTTCTTCCACGAGCCTTTTCGTTTTTTGTGCATCTTCGTCTTCGTCGAGGTAGACAATGGCAATATTGGCTCCTTCTTTAGCAAAATGAACCGCCACGCTACGGCCAATCCCGCTGTCCCCGCCTGTGATAAGCGCTGTTTTTCCTTTTAATTTTTCACTTCCTTTATAGTTCTCACGAATGATCTCCGGTTCAGGGTTCATTTTAGATTCCTTACCGGGTTGCTCCTGTTCCTGGTCAGGGAATTTCTTAGGTTTTTCCATAATTTGCAGTTTCTTTTAAAATTAAAGAAGCTGCCTCATAATCAAGAAGATTTAAGAAATGTTTAGCGTGCTTTTTAACAGGGACGAAAGACTTTTGGGCGCGTAAAATGTGCTTTTCTTCGGAAGTTTCTAAAACTTCGGAACCGCTACAGCTCCAAAAATGGTATTTCTCCGTCATTTTTTAAATAACTTTGGCCTTTAATCTTCTGAAGAAGGATCTCTGGATAATTAATTATGACACAACAGGACATAGTAGTGATTGGAGGCGGTGCCGCAGGATTTTTCACGGCAATTAATGCCGCGGAAATGAATCCTGAAGCAAAAATTACCATTTTGGAGCGGGGGAAAGATGTGTTGTCTAAGGTGAGGATCTCTGGCGGCGGCAGATGTAATGTCACCCATGCCGAATTCCTTCCGAAGGAACTTGCGAAAAACTATCCCCGCGGAAATAAAGAGCTGCGGGGCCCTTTTCACACTTTCATGACGGGTGATACCATCGCCTGGTTTGAAGAACGCGGCGTAGCGCTTAAGACCGAAGAAGACGGGAGAATGTTTCCTGTAAGTGATTCATCTGAGACCATTATCAACTGTTTTCTTCGGGAAGTGAAAAGGCTCGGGATAAATTTACGCACCAAACATGCGGTGCAGGAGATCATTCAAAAAGGTGAAAATTGGGAGATAATTACTTCCGCTGGAAATTTTAAAGCCGGTAAGGTGCTGGTGGCGACGGGAAGCAATCCAAAAATATGGAAAATGCTGGAAAAGCTGGGCCATCAAATCATCCCCGGAGTTCCTTCCCTGTTTACGTTTAATATTAAAGATGAGCGCATTAGCGACTTGCCGGGAGTTGCTACGCAGGCATCGGTAAAGATTTCCGACGGAAGAGAGCAAACCGAAGGTCCGCTGCTCATCACCCATTGGGGCATGAGCGGACCGGCAATTTTAAAACTTTCTGCCTGGGGCGCAAGAGAATTAAGCGACCGGAAGAATTTTAAGATCACCATAAACTGGCTGCCGGGATTTTCTAAGGAAGACATTTTTGAAGATCTATTGCAGCTGAAGGAGACATATGCAAAACAACACCCGGTAAAAACCACGCGTTTTGACCTTCCGAAGCGGTTGTGGCAAAAACTGGCCGAAGCTGCAGGAATTTCAGAAGAAATGCGCTGGGGCGACCTTAGCAAAATGCAGCTTAAGGAGCTGGCTTCCCAGCTTTGTGATGCTACTTTTAAAGTGCATGGAAAAAGCACTTTTAAAGAGGAATTTGTGACCGCAGGGGGCGTAGACCTTAAAGAGGTGAATTTTAAAACCTTTGAAAGTAAGATTTGCAAAAACCTTTTTCTTGCCGGGGAAGTGCTGGATATAGATGCCATCACCGGCGGCTTCAACTTTCAGAATGCCTGGACAGGAGGTTTTATTGCAGCCAGGGCTATGACCGCCGGTTCTGCTGTTTGAAGACCAGCTTGTTAAACAAGCGGGTGGGAAGCAATTTTCGTGCTGTTAATACAATTCCGGCGCCTTTTCCTGTTGGATAGCGCAACTTATTACTACCATCTGTAGCTGCTTTGTAGACAGTTTTTGCGACCACTTCGGGTCCCGCAGCTTTTTCATTTCTGCGCCGCATCCCGGTAAGGATCTTCTCTTCCATTTCGTCATAACCCTGTATTTTCTTGTTCCTGAAAACCTTTAGGGAACGGCCGTGAAAATCGGTTTTTATGGCGGCAGGCTCCACCAGCTTCACTTTGATGTTGAATTGTTTTAACTCGTATTGAAGGGCTTCAGAAAAACCTTCCAGGGCCCATTTGCTGGAACAATAGAGACTGTAAAGCGGAACGGTGAACCTTCCTATTACCGAAGAAGTATTGATGATGATACCATGTCCCTGCTTACGAAAAACCGGAATAAATTCCCGGATGAGGTTCATTACTCCAAAGACATTTACATCAAATTGTGCCTGGACCTCTTCTGGAGATGCTTTTTCAAAAGCTCCCACCGCGCCATAACCGGCGTTGTTGAACAGCACGTCGATCTGCTGAAAATCCTTCAGAACATTGGAAGCTATATTTTGGAGATCCTCTTTTCTGGTAACATCAAGCCTGTATAGTTTTATGGAGTCAATCTGGTTTAATTCATTTTCCTCTTCGGGCGAGCGCATAGTGGCAGCTACGTTCCAGCCTTTATTTGCAAAATATTTTGCAGTCTCCTTTCCAATTCCGCTGGAGGCTCCGGTGATAAATATCGTCTTTTTCATATGCTCGGATTCAATTCAGCCGCCAGAGTTCAAAATTCAGCAGTGCCATATAAATTACCCAAATTACTGTGGGATACATGAGGTAAGCTGCGGTGTCATCTACTATTTTGAACCATTTAATGGTGAGGAACAGCAGGACGAGCAGCGCGAGAACTACCAGGAAAGCGAGTAAAGGCTGCTGCAGGCCAAAGAAGGTTAAAAACCAAAACCCGGTAAGGATAAGCTGAAATCCAAAATGGTAAAGCGCCACCTGTACCCATTTGTGATAAAAGCCTTTGTTCCATACTTTTCCCGCAGCGATTCCCATCATAAAGAACAAAATTATCCAGACTGCAATGGCCAGCCACTCGGCAGGATGAAAAGCAGATTTCTCAAGTTCTGTAAACCAGGGATTATAGGAGGTGCTTATAGCAACCCAGCCTACGAAAGCGGTGAGGAGGGAAGTCGCAATACTGGCAGTGTATTTTAAGATCAACTTCTGGTTCATTGACGGCTGGTTCTTTGCACTAAAATAGTAATTTATTTGGATTGGCAGACTAGTCCTTAAAAAGGAAAATTTATCTTTGCTGAAACTGAAGAAATGATCGAAAAAGATTTCGCTCCGCAGGAATATTCTCAGCAGCCAGAGAAAGGAGAAGTTACCTGGCAGTCCCCAAGTAACATTGCATTGGTGAAATACTGGGGCAAGAAGGAAAACCAGATTCCGGCAAATCCTTCCATAAGTTTTACGCTGAATTCCTGCAGAACGACCACTACTTTATCCTACCAAAAAAAGGCAAAATCCAGTGATGATTTTGAATTTGAACTTTTCTTTGAAAATGAAAAGAAGGAATCTTTCAGGCCCAAAATTGAACAGTTTTTTAAAAGAATAGCGGCTTATGTGCCATTTTTGAAGAATTACAGCTTTGTTATTCGCACTTCAAATTCTTTTCCGCACAGCAGCGGGATCGCTTCTTCGGCAAGTGGTATGAGTGCACTGGCTCTTTGCCTTTTGAGTATCGAAAAAGAACTGAATCCTTCCATGACTGAAGAATTTTTTAGCCGAAAAGCTTCATTTTTAGCACGTCTTGGTTCCGGAAGTGCCTGCCGCAGTATTGAAGGCGGACTTGTAGTTTGGGGGAAGCATGAGATTGAAAGCAGTAGCGATTTGTATGGTATAAAATATCCTTACAAAGTACACGAGGTTTTTCAGGATTATCAGGACGTGATCCTTCTGGTGGATAAAGGTGAAAAGCAAGTAAGCAGCACGGTGGGTCACGACCTTATGAACGATCATCCTTTTGCTGAAAAACGTTTTCAGCAGGCGCACAGAAATCTGAGCAGGTTTCAGAAAATTTTTGCTTCTGGAGATCTGGATGGCTTTATAAATCTGGTGGAAAGTGAAGCCTTGACGCTGCATGCTATGATGATGACCGGAAAGGAATATTTTCTGTTGATGAAGCCGAATACTTTGGCAATTATTCAGAAAATATTTGACTTCAGAAGAGAAACCGGGCTGCATCCATGCTTCACGCTGGATGCCGGGGCCAATGTTCACTTACTTTTTCCGAAGAAAGAGAAAGAGGCCGTAGAAGAATTCATAGAAAAGGAACTCGCGGGCTTCTGCCAGAACGGTCAATTCATTAAAGATAAGGTTGGGAGCGGCGCGAAAAAGCTGCATTAAAATGCCATTTTTGAATATCCTGTCGGCATGTCTTTTGCTTCTGTAACAAAGCCAACTGTTTTGTGAATGAGCGTGTTGTGTATTTGTTTAAGTAAACTATATTTGTGAAGAAGTTAAGAGCAACAACGAAAAAATTCTTAACTTTACAACTTTTAGTCAGCGATCTATTATGAATATGAAAGGACCTCTTTTTTACTCGAAAATATTGCTCTTTGGAGAATATGGGATCATTAAGGATTCCAAGGGTTTATCTATTCCGTATAACTTTTACAACGGAGCGTTGAAGGTTGATGAAAATCCTTCTGAAGAAGCCATTCGATCCAATAACAGCTTAAAACGTTTCGCTGACTATCTTAAAAACTTAGAGACCGAAAATCCCGGGCTGGTAAATTTTGACTTTGAATCTCTTTATAGTGATATTGATAAAGGCATGTACTTCGATTCCAGCATTCCGCAGGGATATGGGGTGGGGAGTAGCGGTGCTTTGGTTGCTGCGATCTATGATGAATATGCGCTTGACAAGATCACAGTACTTGAAAATCTTACCCGCGAAAAGCTTCTTAAGCTGAAAGAGATCTTTGGCGCCATGGAATCTTTTTTCCACGGAAAGTCCTCCGGGCTCGATCCTTTAAATTCATACCTGAGCATTCCAATCCTTATCAATTCCAAAGATAATATTGAACCTGCCGGAATTCCTTCCCAAACTCAAAACGGGAAAGGAGCTGTGTTCTTGCTTGACAGTGGTTCTGTAGGAGAAACCGCTCCTATGGTAAATATTTTCATGGAAAACATGAAGCAGGAACCTTTCCGAAAAATGCTGAAGGACCAGTTCGTAAAACACACCGATGCCTGTGTGGACGATTTCCTGAAAGGTGATGTAAAATCCCTTTTTGGGAACATGAAGAAGCTGTCGCACGTGGTGCTTGATAACTTCAAGCCTATGATTCCTGCACAGTTTCATAAACTTTGGAAAAAAGGTATTGAAACCAACGATTACTACCTCAAACTTTGTGGATCTGGCGGTGGCGGATATATTCTTGGATTTACCGAGGACATTGAAAAGGCTAAAAAAGCTTTAAAAGATTATCGTTTGGAAGTGGTTTACAACTTCTAAATCTTTTATGGTTTCTATTTCTAAAAAGCGCCTTCTCCTCAAAATTCTTAGTTTATTTTCGGTGGTGAGAGGATACAATATTCTGGTATTGATCCTTGCTCAATACCTCACTTCCATGTTTATCCTGGCTCCCGAACTTCCGTTGCGGGAGGTTCTTTTTGATCCAAATCTTTTCTTTTTGGTGTTGGCAACAGCATCAGTAGTGGCTTCGGGCTATATTATCAACAATTTTTACGACAGTGAAAAAGACCTTATCAACCGGCCTCACAAGACAATGCTGGACCGGTTTGTGAGTCAGCGTACCAAATTATCGGTTTATTTCATCTTGAATCTGGCAGGTGTTTTCTTTGCCAGTTATGTTTCTTTTAGAACCGTTGTTTTCTTCTCGATTTATATATTCTTCATCTGGTTGTATTCTTACAGGATCAAAAAGCTGTTGTTCCTGGGCAACCTGGTTGTTTCCATTCTTACAATCACGCCGTTTTTTGCCATTTTTGTCTACTATAAGAATATGGATGCAGTAATTTTTGTACATGCGGCGTTTCTTTATCTCATTGTTGTAATGCGGGAACTGGTCAAAAACCTGGAGAATATGAGGGGAGATATGGTCGCAGGTTATGAAACCATTCCTATCGTCTACGGGGAAAAATTAAGCAAGATTCTCTTAATTGGCTTGGCGCTGTTGTCCTTTATTCCTGCTTTTTTGTTGATCAAATATTTCGAGATTGGGGAAATGGATTACTTTTTCTACGCTGCCCTGGTACTTCTAATCATTTTTCTCGTTATCCTCTTTTTCAGTAAAGCCAAATGGCAATACCTTTTGCTGCATAACCTTCTTAAATTTCTTATTGTGGCGGGAATTTTCAGTATTCTTTTAATTGAGCCTGAAACGCTCCTGGGAAGAGTCTTTTAATTTGGAAGATAAGGATGACCTTCTTAACTTAAACCTGCAAAAGGATATTTTGTAGTGCAAACTCTTATCTTTGTCAAAAATTTAGAAATATGAGCAGACAGGACAGGTCATCTGGCAGTAAGTACGGCGGCAGGCAAGGTGGTGGTGAAAGAAAGAAATCACACGCCCGCGGGAATTCGCCGGTGAACAGAAATGACAGGGCAGGAAAGACTTCAGCGCGTGGAAATGCGCCGGTACAGAAAAGTACAAAAGACAATAAAGAGGGAATAAGATTAAATAAATACGTTGCCAATGCCGGGATTTGTTCCCGAAGGGATGCCGATATATATATATCTGCCGGAAACGTAACGGTGAATGGAGAAGTAATTACAGAAATGGGCCACCGCGTGAAACTCACCGATGAAGTGAAATTTGACGGACGAAGGATCAACCCGGAGAAGCCTGAATACGTTCTGCTGAACAAGCCAAAAGGTTTCTACGTGACCGGAAGTATGGAGAAAAAGAACCGTACCGTCATGGATCTTATCGCTAATGCTTCCAAAGCTAAGCTGGATCCCGTAGGAAAGCTGGATACACAGGCCACCGGCCTTATGTTCTTTACAAATGACGGCGCAATGGCGAAGAAATTGGCTAATCCGAAGAATGGAATTCGCCAGATTTATCATGTTGAACTGGACAGGGATCTTTCATTTGATGATCTTCAAAAGATAAAAGAAGGAGTAGCGCTTGAAGACGGAAAAGTGAATGTCACCGAGATAAGTTATATCGAAAACAAGCCAAAACGGGAAGTCGGCATAGAACTTCGTAGCACCAGGAATCACGTGGTGCAGCGTATTTTTAAAAGTTTGAACTATGAAGTGGTGAAACTGGACCGCGTTGTTTTTGGCGGACTTACCAAAAAGGATCTTCCAAGAGGCCACTGGCGAGTGCTTTCTAAGCAGGAAGTGATCAACATGAATAATCTCTAAAATGCTCTGAAAATACCATTTTTGAACATTTTTACAACAGATGTTCGCAAAAGCTGGCAATTTAAAAAAGCTGTTTTGATAGTATTTTCAGCAGTAAAAAGTAAAAGTTTAAATCATTTAGAAAAGTCCGAAAGTATTCGGGCTTTTTCTATTTTTGTTTTGGAATATATGCAAATTGAAAAGTAAAAATTTTCCGCAATAGAGTGGCCGTTTTCATTATTTGTTCAGGATATCTAAACCCGAAGATTTTCAAGCGGTTTACCTGTTATACTTAACAAATTTTTATCACGGTTTGTTTTTGGCATTAGCATATAATTTCTAATTTTTAACCTTTAATCTTTAGCATAATAAATTGAATACAAAGTACCGCGATTTAATAGATCAAACATACTATTTCCCACAGGAAGAATTCACATTAGAAGGCAGCGAACTTCGATTTCATGATATAGATTTGATGGAATTGGTGAAGAAATATGGAGCTCCTTTGAAGTTCACCTATCTTCCAAAGATTTCAGAAAACATAGGTCGCGCAAAAAAATGGTTTGCAGATGCTCTTGAAAAAAGTGATTATCAAGGCTCGTATAATTATTGTTACTGTACCAAAAGTTCACATTTTGAACACGTTCTTAATGAGGCTCTTAAAAACGATATTCATATAGAAACTTCCGCAGCTATTGATATCGAGATCGTTGAGAACCTCAAGAAAAAAGGGAAAATTACAGATGATACTTATGTCATTTGCAACGGATTTAAGCGCGACTATTATATTTCAAATATTGCGAACCTTATCAACAGCGGGCACAAAAACTGTATTCCCATTATAGATAATTACGAAGAGATCGATTTGCTTTCTGAAGCCATTGACGGAAAATTTAAGGTTGGAATAAGGATTGCTTCGGAAGAGGAACCAAAATTCGAATTCTATACTTCGAGGCTGGGGATTGGTTATAAAAACATTGTTCCGTTTTACAATAAACAAATTAGTGAAAATGAGCAGGTAGAGCTAAAAATGCTGCACTTTTTCATTAATACCGGTATTCGTGATACGGCATATTACTGGAACGAACTTCTAAAATGTCTGAAGGTTTATATTAACCTCAAAAAGGTTTGTCCAACGCTGGACAGCCTTAACATTGGGGGTGGATTCCCGGTGAAAAACTCACTGCATTTCGAATATGACTACAAGTACATGGTCGAGGAGATCGTGAACCAGATAAAGATTGCCTGTGATGAAGCAGGAGTTGATGTGCCGCATATTTTCACCGAATTCGGATCATTTACCGTAGGAGAAAGTGGTGGCGCGATCTATGAAATCCTTTATCAGAAACAACAGAACGATCGTGAAAAATGGAATATGATCAATTCTTCTTTTATCACAACTTTGCCCGATACCTGGGCGATAAGCAAGAAATTTGTAATGCTTGCCGTAAACCGCTGGAATGATGAATACGAGCGGGTGCTTTTGGGAGGTTTGACATGCGATAGTGATGACTATTACAATTCTGAACAGCATACCAATGCCATTTACCTTCCAAAGTACAAGAGAGAAAAACCGCTTTATATAGGCTTTTTCAATACCGGTGCTTACCAGGAGACCATTGGAGGCTTTGGAGGATTACAGCACTGTTTGATTCCGCAGCCAAAACATGTGCTTATTGATAAGGACAGTGATGGAAATATTACCACGAGTTTGTTTAGAGAACAACAGAAAGCAGATGATTTCCTCGAAATTCTGGGCTACAATGACTAAATCTTTTTTGTTATATTTAATTCTAAAATTTGTAGAAAACACTAATTATCCAACCCATGAGTAAAAAGAATTATGCCGGGATTCCGGATAAATATGCCCGAATCGATGATGCAAAAGTGGTATTGATACCGGTTCCTTATGATGGAACGAGTACCTGGCAAAAGGGAGCAGACAAGGGGCCTGATGCCTTTTTGGAAGCTTCGGAAAATATGGAGCTGTTCGATATCGAAACCCGTACAGAGGTGTATAAAAAAGGAATCTACCTTGCACCTCCCGTAACCGAAGATGCTTCTCCTGAAAAAATGGTGGAAGCGGTTTACAAAACGACAAAAAATTATTTAAAGCAGGATAAATTCGTAACTCTTTTTGGAGGGGAGCATTCTGTTTCTATAGGTTCGATAAGAGCATTTAATGAGGCTTTTGAAGAGTTGACCGTGGTGCAGCTGGATGCGCATGCAGATTTGAGACCAGAATATGAAGGTTCTGCGAACAATCATGCCTGCGCACTTCACGAAGCCAGTAAAACCACCAACCTTGTACAGGTGGGAATTCGTTCTATGGATGTATCGGAACTCGATCATATGGATGAGAACCAGGTGTATTTTGGACATGACCTTTATGATGAGTGGATGGAGGATGCTATTGGTCAAATGACCCCAAACGTGTTCATTACAATTGATCTTGATGCTTTTGATCCGTCGATCATGCCTTCTACGGGAACACCTGAGCCGGGCGGATTACTGTGGTTTGAGACACTTGAATTTCTTAAAATGATGTTCAAGAAGAAAAATGTAGTAGGATTTGATATCGTAGAACTTTGCCCGAACAAGAATGAAAAGTCATCAGATTTCCTGGCGGCGAAATTGTATTACAAGATGTTGAGCTATAAGTTCAAATATCAAAATTATAACGAAGAAGACGAAGAAGATGAGTAAAGGAACAATTACTGAATTTGTAGAAAGACATTATAAACACTTTAACGCGGCTGCCCTTGTAGATGCTTCAAAAGGCTATAGGGAGCAACTGGAAAAAGGAAACAAAATGCTGGTCACCCTGGCCGGCGCCATGAGTACCGCAGAAATAGGGAAGATCTTTGCCGAAATGATCCGTCAGGATAAGGTACAGTTCATTTCCTGCACAGGTGCAAACCTGGAGGAAGACGTGATGAACCTGGTGGCGCATACCCATTATGAAAGGCTTCCGCATTACCGCGATCTTACTGCACAGGATGAATGGGATTTATTAGAAAGAGGACTAAACCGGGTTACAGATACTGCAATTCCTGAAGAAGAAGCTTTTAGAAGAATTCAGAAGCACATTGTGAAGATATGGAAAGAGGCAGAAGCTGCCGGGGAAAGGTATTTCCCGCATGAGTTTATGTACAAACTTTTACTTTCCGGAGTGCTTGAGGAGTATTACGAGATAGACATTAAGGATTCATGGTTATACGCTGCTGCTGAAAAGAACCTGCCAATCGTAGTTCCCGGATGGGAAGACAGCACGATGGGGAATATATTCGCTTCCTACGTGATGAAAGGTGAATTGAAAGCCAGCACCATGAAATCGGGGATTGAATATATGGGCTACCTCGCCGACTGGTACACCAAAAATTCGGATACCGGAGTAGGTTTCTTCCAGATTGGTGGAGGTATCGCAGGAGACTTCCCAATTTGCGTGGTACCAATGTTGTATCAGGATATGGAAATGACAGATACCCCTTTCTGGAGCTATTTCTGCCAGATTTCCGATTCTACCACCAGTTATGGATCTTATTCCGGGGCAGTACCTAACGAAAAGATCACCTGGGGAAAACTTGATAAAGATACACCCAAGTATATCGTAGAAAGTGATGCCACTATTGTTGCGCCGCTTATGTTTGCGTACATTTTAGGAATGTAATACTAAAACCTTAAAACATCATTTTTGAAACTCCGGAAGCAGCAGTGTCTCCGGAG
>JACLAD010002588.1_pt1 | contig 29161 bp, 27 predicted proteins | sample 8027901 | NCBI WGS metagenome assembly JACLAD01 (sample SAMN15725071, study PRJNA655200) | protist metagenome | isolation source: fluorescence activated cell sorting (FACS) single amplified genomes of... | place: Spain: Blaines Bay Microbial Observatory, Mediterranean Sea | collected 2016-07-05 | reverse complement strand
CACGCCCTGGTTTCAGAAATACTGAATACTAAAACCGAGAAGAAGCAGGAACGATTGATCAAGCAATCGCTTGACCTTGCAAGGCTTTCTCAAAACCTTTTAAAAGGAGAAGAATTGACCGCCTTTATTAAGCGAAGCTTCGAGATGGTAAAATAATAATAAGTTTCCATTGTTTAAGTAGAAAACCGCTTCACGATACATTTGTGAGGCGGTTTCTTTATTTAAGAAAGTGTCATCAAAATGTCATTTTTGGAACGCCAGCAGGAAAATTTTTCACGTAGCATTAGTCTTTCTCCTGAAGAAATCTAACCGGAAGGTGTAAGAATGTTCCTGAAGATCGTATTAAAGAAAGTGGGGATGTCATAAGGCTTCACAATGATATCGTTCATTCCCGAAGCGAGAATTTCTTCCCGCATTTCCTGAATTTCAACTGCTGTTAAGGCGATCACCGGGACTTCCTGGTTAAATTCCCTAATCTTTTGAGTAGTTTCCATTCCGCTCATTCCCGGCATGTTCACATCCATCAAAACAAGTCCAAAAGCTTCATTTTTCAGCTTTTCAATAGCTTCGTAACCATCGCTGGCAACATCACATTCAAAATCCCTTTTTTCAAGAATCCTTTTTGTCACTACCTGGTTGATCCTGTTGTCATCCACGATCAAGGCTTTTTTGAGGGCGTTTTCTTCTGAAATATTCGCTCCCTCAGCTTCAGAAAAATCTTCTTCTACTTCCCCTTTTTCGAACAATATCTCAAAACTAAAGATGGAACCTTCACCCTCCCTGCTTTCAAGTTGAATTTCTGAACCAAAAAGGTGCAGCAGGTTTTTTACAATCGGCAATCCAAGCCCTGTGCCCTGGTAATTATAATTATTCGCCTTTAACTGGGAAAACTCTTCAAAAATTTCCTGTTGCTTACTTTCGGGAATTCCCATTCCCGTGTCTCCAACTTCAAAATAGATAAGACATTTGCCATCATTACAGGTTTTACAGCTGGCTTTTATCCATACTTTTCCCCTTTCGGTAAATTTGACGGCATTCCCTACGAGGTTCATAATAATTTGAGAAAGCCGCACAGAATCTCCAATTAACTTCTTTGGAATGTTCTCATCAATTTCCAGTTCTATGGAATTCTTATTTTGATGACGCGAAAATTCAAAAGATTTAATGATCCCTCTCATGAGATCCTTAATATTGAATGGGGTATTTTCCAACTGAACAAGTTTGGATTCCATCTTGTTCATTTGCAGGACATCGTTGATAAGCGCCAAAAGATAATCTGCCGAGAATTTAAGGGATTTTAAATCTTCCTCCAGCTTCTTGTTCTTATTATCTTCCAACAGCAAAGAAGTAAGCCCTACAACTCCATAAAGCGGCGTTCTTAATTCGTGGCTTACGGTAGAGAAAAAGCGGCTTTTTAACATAGAAAGTCGTTCCGCTTCCTCCTTTGACCTTAAAAGCTCCTGGTTATTCTCCTTTAGTTTCCTGATAAGCTTTTTCCTGCTTCGGCTAATCCCGATTAGAAGAAAAATGAACAGCAAGAGCACAATAAGAGAAATCACCATGATAGTTGTTATTTGCTGAGATTTTTCAATAACCTTATCTTTATAGTGCTGTTCCCTTCTTGCAATTTCAAGGTTTTCCCGGTATTGCTTTGTTTCAAACCGGGCCTGTGCCGCTTCCATTTGTTCAAGCTTTTCCTTCTCATACAACTCGGCGTCAAAGATGATATATTTGTCGAGGGCATTATATGCCTCTTCAAACTCGCCATTTTTGAAAAGCACCTCTGCATAGCCGTCATAAGCAGTGGTAGCCTCAATTAGCAAAGAATCTTTTTCTGCTATTTTAATAGATTCCTCAAAATGCTTTTTGGCTTCCTCATATCTTTCTTTTCCAGAGTAATACATTCCGAAGAGGGAGGCGAGTTGTGCATCAAGAAATTTATCATTAATTTCTTCTGACAGTTTTTTTACCTCAAGAAGATATGGGTAAGCCTCGTCATATTCTTCCAGATATAAATGCGTCCACCCCTTGTTTAGAAGAGGCGTAGCACTACTTTCTGCATCCTCAAGGCGGGAAGAGATTTTTATAGCTTTATCGTAAAATTTAAAGCCTTCTTCTATGGTGGCGTCATTGGCAGTAAACACATTTCCCAAATTATTGTAGGCCCACCAAAGTAGTGTATCATTATTGCTAAGCCTGGCGTAGCGGAGTGCTTTCTCATAACTGTCTTTCGCCCTTATTGTATCATAAAGGTCATCATAGTTAATTCCTAAATTGTTATACCCGTGATAAAGATGGTAATAATCCTCATGTTTATCTGCCAGCTCAATCATATCGAGGCTAAACTGGATAGATTTATGGTATTTATAATCATTTAAAGCCTCTGTGGAAAGGTCAAAAAGTTGGACAATACTATCTTTGTAACCGGCTTGTTGTGACTGTGAAAAGCCAAGGCATGAGCAGTAGATACTCAACAGCAGAATAGGAAACGTTTTGCTCAATCTTGTATTTATTAAGTTCAAGCCTATGGGGTACAGGCGTAGGGAAAGTTAATGATTTCTTAATTTATCCACAACAAAAATGTGTATCTTTTCGCGAATCTACTGCAAGTGTAAGAATATCTTCAACTTTAAAAAGTTAATTTTACCAAAAAATTAAGGCTCTGGCGGTTTTATTCTTAAGAAACATTTACATTTTTTTATGAAGAAAATCATTATTTCAGAAACAAAAATTTCGCTGCTTCCATTAAAGGATGCAGAAATTTATTTTTACCCAAACTTTCTGGAGGCTGACGCTGCAAAAGCATATTTTGGCCTTCTTCTGAAAATAATTCCATGGCAGCAGGATTCTATTAAGCTCTTCGGGAAAAATTACCCACAGCCGCGCCTAACGGCCTTATTTGGTAACAATACAAAAGCCTATACTTACTCCAATATTACGATGTATCCAAAGCCTTTTCCGAAGGAACTTTTGATCTTGAAAGAAAAACTTGAACTGCAAACAAAAGAAGATTTCACCACCTGTCTCGCAAACCTTTACCGCAATGGCCGTGACAGCATGGGCTGGCATGCTGATGATGAGAAAGAACTTGGAAACAATCCTGTTATAGCTTCCCTTAGTTTTGGTGCAGAGCGCTTCTTTCACCTTAAACACCGCAACGATAAAAACGAACGCTACAAAATAAGGCTTCCCTCGGGAAGCCTTCTACTCATGAAAGGAACTACGCAACACCATTGGCTGCACCAGATTCCTAAAACATCCCGGCCACTGGAACCGAGAGTAAATTTGACATTTCGGAAACTATAGTTAGTTGAAAACTTCGTTTAAAACTGTAGCCAGTCTAATTCCACCTTTCTGCAATTGTTCCCGAACTACAGGAAACCATTTGTACATGTACTCATACCCAAGTTTGTCTCCAATCTCTACAGAAGCGTAGGTTTCTTTGCTTAATTCCTTAGATTCATACATCCAGTCCAATACAGTTCCCGAGGCAATTTCTTTTACTTCACTTTTGGAAAGATCATCTGCATTTTCTGCAAGTTCGGTATAGCTCATTTGAAAATCATTGATCATTTCACTGTCCCACACGCGGTGAATATTTGAACCGTCACCAAACCAGCGAACCTGTATATCATTCCCTCCTTTATCTTCTCCCCTACCGGCATGAAAAGGTTGATGCAGGTCACCCATGAAGTGCACGAGCATCTTAAGGTAGAATTCCTTATCTTCCATAGAAGCATTTCTATCTTCAAGAACTGCTACACACTTTTTAATTGCCTGTACCAGGTCACCTGCGGGATTCGCTTTTTCTTTAGAATATTCAGTTTCTCCTTTTTCAAGATTTACGTAGTGCCATGGACTAAACTCCCTGTAGCGGGGATCGCTTTTGATATCATCGGCATAGGTAGAGACCAAAGCAAGACTTTGTCCGTCAAGGATTTCATTGATCTTCTTTTTTGCCTTTTTTGAAAGGTATTGTTGAGCAATTTCACCGGTGGCACGATGGCCCGTTCTTCCCCAGTCTTCTTCCGAAGCAAAGGAAAATGAAGAAATAAGAATGACAATAATTAAAAACAGGTTTTTCATATTTTTCAGGATTTTGAGCGGCAAAGATATAAAAGGAATTAAATTTATCGGCTTCCGCTTTGTCCTCATCAGTCAAAAGTTATTCCACCGTTCTTTTTGAGGAACAATTTTTTAAGCAAAAAGAAATTTGTAACTTTAAAAGAAACTAAAAGAGGAATGGCTTTTATCTTAATGGAGGCCATTCTTTTTAATATAAAAACAAATTCCGCCTTTATGGATATCTTCCTTGAAAAACAATTTGTAAAAAGATGGTGGCTATTTATGTTCATTCTCGCAATCATAGTTATTGGTGTGGGTACTGCATATTACGCTACAATAAATGCTGAAGAAAGTACGGCAGTTATTGTTTCAATTATAAGTTTAATCATTACTGTGCCACTTGTATTTGCATTACTATCTTTACGCCTGGAAACCCGGATTGATGAAAAAGGCGTTTTTACCCGGTTTCGGCCGTTTGGATTTACCAGGAGATATTACAATTGGAAGGAAATTGAAGATATCTATGTGAGAACCTACGATCCCTTAACAGAATACGGGGGATGGGGATTTCGGGGTGTTGGCCGGGACAACAAAGCGTACAACGTCGCAGGGAACACAGGCATCCAGTTGATTGCAAAAAGTGGAGAAAAATTTCTCATAGGAACTCAAAAAGCGGACGAAGCCAAAAAAGTGATCGCCCGCTACAGCAAAACCACTGATACACCTCACCAGGTATAAATCCTGTTTCATAGTCCTGTTCCGGTATTATTCAGGTATTAAAGAATGAGTTATAAAATCATATTTTCAGATATTGACGGTACCTTACTCAACAAGGAAAGAGAACTGTCTTCCCTTACCAGAGAGGTTTTTCATCAACTGGATAAAGAAGTTCCTGTTATTCTAATCTCTTCCAGGATGCCCAAGGCCATGCGGCATCTTCAGGATGAGCTGAAGATCGCGCACCAGCCGCTCATTTGCTACAATGGCGGACTTGTAATTGTAGATGGAAAAACGGTACATTCTACCGAAATACCACTATCCACTATAGAGAGGCTTCAGCAGTTCAACCAAAACATCAAATGCCATGTAAGTTTATACCACCACGATGAGTGGTATGTTCCCGAAATGGACAACTGGGCAGAACGGGAAAAGAATAATACCAAAGTTGTTCCTACCGTAAAACCGGCAATAGATGTCATTGATCATTGGAAAAAAGAGAAAAAAGGCGCTCATAAGATCATGTGTATGGGTGAAGAAAATCAGGTTGATGAAATCAGCCAGTATCTTTCTTCTAACTTCGGAAATGAGCTGCACCTTTACCGTTCAAAGCCTACCTATCTTGAAATCGCAAATAAAGAAGTTTCCAAGCTAACGGGGATCAATATACTTCTTGAGGATCATTTTCATTTCAACCTTGAGGAGGTTATTGCTTTTGGAGATAATTTTAACGATTACGAAATGCTGAAAGCTGTAGGAATGGGGATTGCAGTTGGCAACGCAAAGCCCGAAATACTGGAAATAGCTAAAGAGGTTACCCACCACGGAAAAGAAGACGGTGTGGCAAAAAGCCTGCAGAAGTTATTCAATCTTACTTAAACCTTCGCGCGCTCTTATTAGAGTTTCAGAAAAATTGTATTTTGGCGGCCTTAAGCTAATAAATATGGAAAGCACCCCTGTATTCACCAATGATGCAATCGTCTTCGGACTTTTAATGTTGTCACTGGGTTTTGTATTTCTCACCTCCTCAAAAAAAACAGGATTCTGGAGTAAATTTTATAAGGTCGTACCTGCACTTTTAATGTGCTACCTTCTTCCTGCCATACTTAATTCCCTTGGCATCATTTCAGATTCCACTTCTCAACTCTATTTTGTTGCCAGTCGTTATCTCTTACCGGCTTCTTTGGTCCTTATGACCTTAAGCATTGATTTAAAAGCCATTTTTAATCTGGGGCCAAAGGCTCTTATTATGTTTTTTACAGGGACCATAGGAATTGTCATTGGTGGCCCGTTAGCCATTCTTCTGATTTCGGCAGTTTCTCCTGAAACTGTAGGAGGAGTGGGTCCTAATGCCATTTGGCGCGGTCTTTCCACCCTGGCGGGAAGCTGGATTGGTGGTGGTGCCAACCAGGCAGCCATGCTTGAAATCTATGAATATAACCCTGAAAGATATGGAGGAATGGTACTCGTGGATATCGTTGTGGCCAACCTTTGGATGGCAATTATTTTAATGGGAATTGGCAAAAGTGAACGAATTGATAACTGGCTAAAATCTGATACCAGCGCTATTACTACTTTAAAAGAAAAAGTTTCAGCTTATGCTGAAAGCGTTACAAGAAATCCCTCTTTGGCCGATTTGATGATCATGCTGGCCATTGCTTTTGGCGCGGTAGGAATCGCGCACTGGGGTTCCGAAGTTATATCGGCATTCCTTTCAGCCAATTTTGAAGCTATCAATGACAGCAAGTCTGCAATGTCATCATTTTCTTCAACCTTCTTCTGGATGATCACCATTGCAACAGCCATTGGGATCGCACTTTCTTTTACAAAAGCAAAAGAATACGAAGGCGCCGGTGCAAGTAAACTGGGTAGTATCTTTATATACATCCTGGTAGCAACAATAGGTATGAAAATGGACCTTGGGATGGTTTTCGAAAATCCGGGGTTAATTGCTATAGGTTTGGTTTGGATGGCTATTCACGCCGGACTTTTAATTGGGGTTGCCAAACTTATCAAAGCTCCTTACTTTTTCCTTGCGGTTGGAAGCCAGGCCAACGTAGGCGGGGCTGCTTCGGCTCCAGTGGTAGCAGCAGCTTTTCACCCTTCTCTCGCCACTGTGGGTGTTCTCCTTGCAGTGTTTGGATATGTCGTAGGAACTTATGGGGCTATCTTATGTACTATTTTAATGCAAATGGCTTCAGCCGGGTAGTGAAAAAAGAGATTTTTTTGTCATATTTGCGCCCGATTACCTATCTCAGAAAAATGAAAAAATTCAGCTTACTTTTAATTAGTATTTTATGTCTTGCCGCCTGTTCAAGCGAAGAGACAAATCTTAGTATCACCGGAAAAGTAGAAGGCCTCAAAAAAGGGACTTTATACCTTCAAAAAATTGAAGATACCACCCTGGTTTCAATAGATTCTATAAAGGTGGAAGGAGACCCTGCTTTTACCTTTGAAACTTTTATTGAAAGTCCGCAGGTGTATTACCTCTACCTCGATAAAGTTGATGGATCTGAATATAATGACCGAATCACTTTTTTTGCTGAACCAGGAGAAATGACCATTAACACTTCCCTGAAGAACTTTGAAGCCAATGCAGTTGTTGAAGGTTCAAAGAACCAGGAAAAGTTAGCGGAATACCGAAAAATGATGAAGAGGTTCAATGACCGAAACCTTGAGCTTATCCAGGCCAACCTCCGGGCACAACAGGAAGAAAATGAAGAAGCCATGCAGGCAGCAAATGATGAATATGAAGGCCTTATCAAGAGAAGGTATTTGTACACCGTAAATTTTGCCATCAACAACAAAAACATGGAAGTAGCTCCTTATCTTGCTATTTCTGAAGTTTACGATGCAAACATCAAATACCTGGACACTATTTACACCTCTCTTACCCCGGAAATAAAAGAATCTAAATACGGGCAAAGCCTTTCAGAGTTCCTGAAGGAAAGAAGGAAGATGGAGAAATTAAATGAAGTTGCCGGCGAGTCTTCCGAAGAAAACCTTTAAAAAATGCCATTTTTGGCGCTCATTCATATCCCGCCTTTGCGCGGGATATTTTATTTTCAAATGCCAACCGTCTCAAGGTTTAATATTTTCTTAGGAGCATATGGGGAAGGATTTTTCTAATTTGGGAAAAAACCAGCATATGTCCAACAAAGTAAAAATTGATAAGGAGTACGATTTTATTTGTGTAGGTGGTGGCATCATGAGCGCCACGCTTTCTTTAATGCTTAAACTTCTTGACCCCAATCTTAAAATCATCATTTTTGAAAGGCTGGATGAAGTGGCACAGGAAAGCTCGGCTGCACCAAATAATGCAGGAACGGGACATTCGGCTTTTTGCGAGCTCAATTACACTCCCGAAAAAGAAGACGGCAGCATTGATATTTCCAAAGCAAAAAGAATCTTTGAAGAATTTGAAATTTCAAAACAATTCTGGTCGCACCTGGTAAAGAAAGGAATGATCAAGGATCCACAGTCGTTTATCCATACAAACCCACACCACGCATGGGTTCCGGGAGAAAGAAATTCAATTTTTCTGAAGAAGAGATATGAAGCCATGACTTCTCATTTTATGTTTGAAAACATGGAATTTTCCGAAGATCATGAAATTCTGAAAAAGTGGTTTCCGCTCATCATGAAAGATCGTGATCCCGGTGAAAGAATGGCTGCCACCCGAATGGAACTGGGAACCAGCGTCAATTTTGGCAGTCTTACAAAACAATACCTGGAGATATTGAAAAATGATTTTGATGTTCCTGTCCTGACTCAGCACGAGGTGCTTGATGTTGACCCGGGAAGACAAGCGGAGTGGCTTATGGAAGTGAGGGATCGCAACACAGGAGATAAAAAATATTATGATGCCGAGCATGTATTCATAGGTGCCGGCGGCGGTGCACTACCCCTACTCCAAAAGGTGGAAATCAACGAAAAAGACGGTTACGGCGGATTCCCGATAAGCGGGCAATGGTTATTCTGTAAGAATGAGGAAATTATAAAGCAGCACGACGGAAAAGTCTACAGCAAAGCGGGAGTTGGCACACCACCTATGTCTGTGCCGCACCTCGATACGCGTTACATCAACGGTAAAAAGGAACTTATGTTTGGACCTTTTGCAGGCTTTAGCACGAAATTTCTAAAAGAAGGCTCCCGCACAGATCTTCCAAAATCTATTAATTTAAAGAATATCCCTTCAATGTGGGGTGTCTTTTGGCACAATCTTGACCTCACAAAATATTTGATCGAACAGGTAAGTATGAGCCACTCAGACAGGGTTGAAGAGTTACGGGCATTTATTAAAGACGCCAAACCCGAAGACTGGGAACTGCAGGTAGCCGGGCAGCGTGTACAAATCATTAAAAGAGACAAAGAACAGGGTGGCGTCCTTGAATTTGGTACAGATGTCATTCATAATAAAGACGGCTCTATTACCGCACTACTGGGTGCTTCCCCGGGAGCATCAGTAGCAGTGAAAATCATGCTTGATGTGCTAGAAATTGTATTTCCCGAAAAACTAAAAAGCAAAGAATGGGAAGAAAAACTTTCAGAAATGATCCCATTCTGGAATAAGGACATTGAAAAAAATAAAGAAGATTTCCTGGCTGTTCAAAAAGATTCTTCACGAACTTTACAGCTGGAAGTGGTGCATTAAAGCCCTTTTCCCGAAAAGAATGCGCAGCAGCTTTTTTCAGAAAGACACTACCCTGTCCTGCGGACACCCCCCCTGAAACGAAGAACACGCAGCACTTTCGCGAGAGGCACCACCCCGTCCTGCGGACACCCCTCCTCAAGAAGGAGGGGAATGTAGAAGGTGTTTGGAAATGAAGTTTTTTGAGAACAAAAAACCTCTCAAAAAAATGAGAGGTTTTCATCAAGAGCCGATGGAGGGACTCGAACCCACGACCTGCTGATTACAAATCAGCTGCTCTAGCCAGCTGAGCTACATCGGCCAGTATTATTTACAAAGAATTCACTTTCTCTACTAAAACATTCGCTTTAGCTTCCAGTTCCTTTTGAATTGATTTAAAATGTTGTTGCTTATTTTCAACATCCTTTTGATTCATTTTTGCAATTAACTCATCAAAATCTGCAATTGCTTCATCAACAATCGCTTCAGATTTTGCGGGATCTTCGTTTGGGTTTGCAACCTGATGCAGGTAAGCTGCTTCAATGATATCACCCATTACGTAATTGATATCCCTTTTAAGTGTTCTTCTGTTCGCCATTTTCAATGCAAGATTTTATCAGCTGCGAATTTACATTTTTTCCCGACTCAACAACACTTTCAGGAAAATTTTTTTTCAGCCTTTAAAAGTGACAAAATTTCTTGGCGTTTCATATAGCGTTACCTCAAGATCAAGATGTGACGCAAGTTTTTCCCTTAACTTCTTCCAGATGACGATAGAGATATTTTCTGCAGTGGGATTGAGGTTTTCAAATTCCGGCACCTCCACATTCAGGTTTTTATGATCAAAAGAAACTTCGACTTCTTCATAAATGAGGTCTTTTAACTTCTTTAAATCCATTACAAAACCTGTTTCCTCATCAATTTCACCGGTAACAGCAACTATAAGTTCATAGTTATGCCCATGATAATTTGGGTTGCTGCATTTTCCAAACACTTCCATATTCTTTTCATCACTCCAGTCCTTTTGGAAGAGCCGATGTGCCGCGTTAAAATGAGCTTTTCTGTTTACGGTGACCTTCATTAGCTAATGTGTTTATAGTACTTATCAAAAATGATCTTAAACCATTCGGTATAAATCTCAGGATTCTCAGCCATATCCTTCTGCAGGTCTTCTAATGAAACCCACTTCCAGGCTGCTACTTCATCGGGATTAAGATTTGGTTCGCCGGTAAAATTACCCACAAGAATGTGATCAAATTCGTGTTCGGTAAGGCCATTATCAAAAGGAGCTTTGTATATAAAAGAAATCGTGTCCTTGAGATCTGTTGAAAAGCCCATTTCTTCCTGCAGCCTCCTTTTGCCGGCGGCGATATTGCTCTCTCCTTCGCGTTGATGACTGCAGCAGGTATTGGTCCACAGGCCGGGAGAGTGGTATTTCCCTAAAGCCCTTTGCTGGATCATGAGCTCATTTTTTTCATTAAAGACAAATACCGAAAAAGCCCTGTGCAGCAGCGCCTTTTCATGAGCTTCCATCTTTGGCATTAATCCTATTTGCTCATCTTTCTCGTTGACCAGTATTACTTTTTCTTCTTCCATTTCAAATTTTGAAGCTCAAAAGTACAAAAACATGTCCGAATTATACACCCGGGCATTCATGAAAACCATCTAATCCCGGTTGAGCGGAACACCTTAAATCAATTACATTTAATTATCTTTGCAGCCTTAAATTGTATTATGAAATTTTCAGAAGAAATCAAGCGAAGACGAACCTTCGGAATCATCTCTCACCCCGATGCCGGTAAAACCACCCTTACTGAAAAGCTGTTGCTTTTTGGAGGGGCGATCCAGGAAGCCGGCGCCGTAAAATCTAACAAGATTAAAAAAGGCGCAACCAGTGACTTTATGGAAATTGAACGCCAACGGGGGATTTCTGTTGCAACTTCGGTGCTTGGTTTTGAATATAAAGATATAAAGATCAACATTCTTGATACTCCCGGCCACAAGGATTTTGCTGAAGATACTTTTAGAACGCTAACTGCGGTTGACAGCGTGATCGTGGTAATCGACGTTGCAAAAGGGGTTGAAGAGCAAACGGAGAAGCTCGTGGAAGTCTGCCGCATGCGGAATATTCCCATGATCGTTTTTATCAATAAGCTTGACCGTGAGGGAAAGGATGCTTTTGAACTTCTGGACGAGATCGAACAAAAATTAAATCTTACCGTAACCCCTTTAAGCTTCCCCATTGGAATGGGCTACGACTTTAAAGGGATCTACAACATCTGGGAGCAGAACGTAAATCTTTTCACCGGTGACCCGAGAAAGGATATTGAGGAGACAGTGGAGATTTCAGATTTGGCTTCAGAAGAACTGGACGGGCTCATTGGCAATAAAGCTGCCGATACCTTGCGGGACGAACTGGAGCTGGCACAGGGGGTTTATCCCGAATTTGACAAGCAGGCGTACCTCGACGGAAATTTACAGCCCGTTTTCTTTGGCTCGGCGCTTAATAACTTTGGTGTACGTGAGTTGCTTGATTGCTTTATCAACATTGCACCCACTCCACGGGCTAAAGAAAGTGACACGCGAAAGGTACAACCCGATGAAAAAGATTTTACCGGTTTTGTTTTCAAGATCCATGCGAACATGGACCCGAAGCACCGGGACAGGCTGGCTTTTATAAAAATCGTTTCAGGGAAATTTGAAAGAAACACGCCTTACCTGCACGTGCGTCACAATAAAAAGCTGAAATTCTCCAGCCCAAATGCCTTTTTTGCTGAAAAAAAGGAAATTGTAGATGTATCTTACCCCGGAGATATCGTGGGACTTCACGATACCGGTAACTTTAAAATTGGCGATACCCTTACCGAAGGAGAAAATTTGCAGTACCGCGGAATTCCGAGTTTTTCTCCGGAACATTTCCGGTACATCAACAACGCCGATCCCATGAAATCCAAACAACTGGAAAAAGGGATTGATCAATTAATGGATGAAGGGGTCGCACAGCTTTTTACGCTGGAATTCAATGGCCGAAAAGTGATTGGCACCGTAGGCGCCCTGCAGTTTGAGGTAATTCAGTACAGGCTGGAACACGAGTACGGCGCCAAATGCACCTACGAAAACCTTAACGTTCATAAAGCCTGCTGGGTGGAACCAAGTGATGAGAAGAATGAAGAATTCAAGGATTTTAAACGGGTGAAATCGAAGTTTTTAGCAAAAGACAAACAGGGGCAACTTGTATTTCTTGCAGATTCGGCTTTTTCGCTTCAAATGACCCAGCAAAAATATCCCTCTATCAAATTTCATTTCACTTCGGAATTTTAAATGGTTTTTTAAACAGGAATATTTGGAACAGTTACGGAAATACGTCCCGAAAATGACATTTTCGGGGTTTATTTCCCCATCCGTTCCCCAAGGAAAACGGGAGCTTTTCTTTGGTAAAATTCAATAAGTTCAAGAAGTTTTTCCTTCCGAAGCAGGTTCTTAAAACCGGGAGTTTCTGTACAGAAATAGACAAAATTCTTGATTTCTGTCTGCGGAATCTCGAGATCGATTGCAAAGAATTTTTCAGGTAAAGCATTCATCCCGTCAATAACAAGATTGTTCAGATCCTGGTTCTCTTTGGCTTTTTGAAGCATCTCCATCTTTCCGTTGAGTGAATTTATAATTCCGTCCAGGCTAACATTCACCTGTCCCGCCGGGTTTTCAAGAGAATTCTTTTGAACCCCGGAAGCAGTGAAAAGTTTTCGCTCAATGGATGTCGGCAAAGGTTTGTCAGACATTTTAAAGCCCATATCTGCCTGCGTAAAAGTGGGTATATTGGAGAGATCTTTTTTCAGATTTCCCGAAAGATCAATGTCACTAATCTTCACCTCGGCCAGTTCATTCAGACTTTCCTTCAACCAGATATTTAAAAAGCCGTTTTGTAGAACTTCTTCTGAAACCTTTACTTTTACAGGTTCATATTGTACAGAGGAAAACAGCAGACTATCATTTACGGCCACTTCAATCTCGAAGTCCCCGGAAGGAGCATTTACCGTTCCGGTCTTACGGGTGAGGTTGATGATATTTATGTAAGTTTCCGCAAGAGAAGAATCTGCATGGATCTTTCCTTTGAGGAGCGTAGTTTCCTGTGAAAATGCGGTTATACTTTTAAAAAGGAAAAAAAGAAGAAAAGCTTTTTTGATCATTTTCTAATCCTTACGGGAGTCAAAACTTTTTCTTCCGAAGAGGATTTCGAAAAATAATTTAAAATCAGAAATAAGGCTCCAAAAAGGATATTTAAAGGTAGCCGGCTTATTTTTTTCAAAAAATGCATGTCCAATCCAGGCGAAGCCGTAACCTACAAGCGGAAGGAAAATCCATTCCCATCCCCAGCCGTACAAAATAGCAAGGAACAAAAGCACAAAAACAAGCAATGTTCCTGTAAAATGTAATATTCGGCTGGTTTTATTCTGATGCTCGGTAAGGTAGAATTTATAGAATTCGCTATAAGTTTTTATGCGATCTGCCATTTTTGGAAAGGTTAGCGTAGCGTTATAATTACATTCTTTTTGAATACTCTGTCATTATTTAACCTTTAAAAAACAAAAATATTGTTTGATTAGCCAAAACACGCTATTTTGATCAATATTATACAACGCCTTTCCTGAAGTTGTCGCCGTAGTTTAATCTTCTGAGCAAAAGCTCTGAAGCCGTTCTGCAACAGAAGATTTTTTTCTGCTCAACAAAAGACCTTTTTTATAGTCTTCACAAATTTCCATCATTTCATCCTTTGACAGTGCACCTCTCTTGTACGTTTGTGAGGGAGGTGTAAGATAGACTTTTACTTCGTATTGAATTGTGTCGGAAACCGACCTCAAATGCTGGTAATTTTTCATTCTGGCAAATGCCCTGTAGAAGTAGGCCGATCCGTACTCTGGTTTTATTTCAAGCACTTGGTTAAAATCCTCAATCCTCGCGTCGAATTGAGAATCATTAATTCTTGCGGTTCCCCTTGCGAAATATCCTTCAACAAACAAGGTGTCGTAATTAATACTTTTGGTATACTCTGCAATAGAGTTCCTGTACTTTTCAGCCTGATCAAATCTTCTCCCGTTATTGTAATGCAAGATGATTTGAGCCACATCCTTTTCATTTGATCCTGTGGTTTCACCAGACTGAACAGTATCCTGTAAAGTGTGATTTTTGAAGGATTGGCCACTTACAGCACCACCGCAAAAAACTAACACTAAAACTAAAAATATATATTTCACCGAATAAAAAGTGTCATCTTAATCTACCAGAATTCTATAAATCCCATCCTGCTCATCAAGTCCAAATTCTGTTTCAATTCTCACCTCATTGTATCTCGTAAAATCGCAGCAATCTTCGGTCACCCTTTCTGCATCAACGTATAAGGTAACCATTCTTTCAGAATCCAGTTCAAGTGCAATATTTGTCACTCCAGATTCCCATCCTACCGAAGCAATTTGAATTAAATTCACCTCGTTTTCATCAATAAAAGTATAGGCTATAATGTCATCAGAGTTTAAGTTATTAATTTCTATCTCTGCAGCTGTATAGGTTCCATTGGTAAAAAGATTTTCACCTGTAGCACTGTCAACTAATTCAAAAATGAAAGACACTGGCGGGGTAGTACATGCCAAATCCTCGCAATCCTGATCGGTTGCGCAGCTTTGTAAAAGCAGAAACAGGACAAAAAATAATCTGATAAAAATTTTCATAAGGCTTGTTGGTCTTGTTTTAGTTTAAAGTATGGTTATTAAGATCTATTTTCGGCATTTTTGGGTCTTTCTATATCTATTTTCATTTGATAGAGATCAAATCCCGGTGCCCAGTAGTTTTTTTCATTATTTTCAAGTAGGAAACCCTGCTTTTCATAGAACCTGTACACCACCTGGGTTGTTCGTACCTGGATCTTTCTTATCTCCGGATTTTTCTTTATTTCCTCAATTCTAAACTGGGTAAGCTTAGTTCCCCCGCCTTTCCCCTGCCATTCGGGATGAATCATTCCCCAGGAAATTCTCGCTGTTTTCCCATTTTCAAAGCCGTAATTGAATCCGCCTGAGCCGATTATCGTCTTAGCTTCCTCAATAATAAAATAATTCTGCGAATCACGCTCCAAATATTCCAAGAAATCCTGTTCTTCGGAAGGAACAAAGAATTCCGGCGTATTTAGTCTCAGGATATTTATTACTGCCTCCCGGTCTTTAGCTTCATATTTTCTTATTTTCATACAGAATCAAGATGAAAAAAGTTAAAAGTGGATTTCCGGGTTTTGTTACCAATTATTTCAGAATTACCTTCAGAAAACGTTCTGAAAAATGCCATTTTTGGAACACTAGGCCTGTCCTGTAGGACCAAAGTTCAACGGCAATGGTGCCTGCTCATAATCCTTGATCTCCCCGTGAGCTTTTTCAAAGCGTTTCACATTGTCTCCAAGCGCTTTTAGTAACCTTTTGGCGTGTTGCGGTGTAAGTATGATCCTGGATTTGACCTTGCTCTTGGGAGTGCCGGGCATGATGCTCACGAAATCCACCACAAATTCTGAAACAGAGTGGTTAATGATCGCAAGGTTGGAATAAGTGCCTTCGGCCACTTTTTCATCCAGTTCTATATTTATTTGTCCTTTTTTGGATTTTTTCTCTTCACTCATAATGGTATATTATTTTATTCATTTATAAAAATAGAAAAATCCCGATGATTATCGGGATTTAAAGGTCTTAATAAAAAATCAGGGCCACAATTGCAGCCCAGAAATTCATTTTAGTTATAATTTACTTCCTGCTTTTTCTCAAGCATTTCGTCAAATTCTTCTTTAGAACCTACAATAATATCATCGTATTCTCTCATACCGGTACCGGCAGGAATTCTATGTCCTACAATAACATTCTCTTTAAGTCCTTCAAGTGTATCAACTTTACCACTTACCGCTGCTTCATTAAGTACTTTAGTAGTTTCCTGGAAGGAAGCCGCCGAGATAAATGACTTGGTTTGAAGTGACGCTCTTGTAATACCCTGAAGGACCGGTGTCGCAGTTGCGGCAGTCACGTCTCTTGCAGTTACAAGATTCTTGTCTTCCCTTCTTAACAGAGAGTTTTCATCTCTTAGTTCCCGAGGAGAAACAATTTGTCCGGGTTTCAGGTTTTCGGAGTCACCGGCGTCATCTACCACTTTCATTCCGAAAATAGCGTCATTTTCTTCGATGAAATCTGATTTATGAACCAGTTGGTTCTCAAGGAAAATAGTGTCTCCCGGATCTACCACTCTTACTTTACGCATCATCTGTCTTACAACTACTTCAAAGTGCTTATCGTTGATCTTCACCCCTTGTAATCGATAAACTTCCTGTACTTCATTCACAAGATACTGTTGAACAGCACTTGGCCCTTTGATACTCAAGATATCTTCCGGAGTTACAGAACCGTCAGAAAGCGGCATACCTGCACGAACATAGTCATTCTCCTGAACAAGGATCTGGTTAGAAAGTTTCACAAGATACTTCTTCACTTCTCCAAGTTTGGACTCTACAATGATCTCACGGTTACCACGTTTGATCTTTCCGAAGGAAACAACACCGTCAATCTCACTTACTACAGCAGGGTTGGATGGATTACGCGCTTCGAATAATTCAGTTACACGTGGAAGACCACCCGTAATATCACCAGATTTAGATGACTTACGCGGAATTTTCACAAGGATCTTACCTACCTTGATCTTCTCGTCGTTGTTTACCATAAGGTGAGCACCAACCGGAAGGTTATAAGAACGAATCACTTCATCCTTTTTACCTAAGATCTGTAAAGTCGGAATAAGTTTCTTGTTTCTAGATTCAGAAATCACTTTTTCCTGGAATCCTGTCTGCTCATCAATCTCTACCTGATAAGTAACTCCCTGTTCGATATTCTCGTAACGGATCTTACCGGCAAATTCTGAAATGATCACCCCGTTATATGGATCCCACTGGCAAACAACGTCATCTTTGGAAATAGTATCTCCATTCTTGATGAACAGTTGCGAACCGTAAGGAATGTTGCTGGTACTTAGCACGATTCCAGATTTAGGATCTTTCAGTTTCAATTCTGAAGTCCTGGAGATCACAATTTCTGCCTCACCACCGTCGGGAGCCTCTCCCTGTACAGTTTTAAGATCTTCAATCTCTGCAACCCCGTTGAACTTGGCGATCAATTTATTTTCTTCAGAAATGTTTCCTGCAATACCACCCACGTGGAAGGTACGCAAGGTAAGCTGTGTACCCGGTTCTCCAATAGACTGGGCTGCAACTACACCAACCGCTTCTCCTTTTTGTACCGTTTTACCGGTTGCAAGGTTACGGCCATAACATTTCACACAAATACCCTTTTTGGCTTCACATGCAAGTGCTGAACGTACTTCCACGCTTTCAATTGGGGCATTCGTAATTTTCTTAACACAATCTTCATCGATCTCCTCTCCCGAAGAAACAAGTAACTCGTTAGTGATTGGATCGTACACATCGTGTAAAGCCGTTCTACCAAGAATTCTCTCTCCAAGAGATTCCACGATCTCCTCGTTCTTTTTCAATGGAGCTACATCTACCCCTCTTAAAGTTCCACAATCTTCTTCATTCACAATCACATCCTGTGAAACATCTACCAGACGACGGGTTAAGTAACCGGCATCGGCAGTTTTAAGGGCTGTATCCGCAAGACCTTTACGTGCACCGTGAGTAGAGATAAAGTATTCAAGAATCGAAAGACCTTCCTTAAAGTTGGAAAGAATCGGGTTTTCAATAATTTCACCTCCACCGGAGTTAGATTTCTTAGGCTTCGCCATCAATCCACGCATACCGGTTAGCTGACGAATCTGTTCTTTAGATCCCCTCGCACCGGAGTCAAGCATCATATACACTGAGTTGAACCCTTGATTATCCTCACGAATACGCTTCATCGCCAATTCGGTTAGACCGGCATTGGTAGACGTCCAGATATCAATCACCTGGTTGTAACGCTCGTTGTTGGTAATAAGACCCATGTTATAGTTTCCTATGATACCTTCCACCTGCTCGTTGGCTTCAGCAATCATAGACTGCTTCTCTTCAGGAATAATAATATCACCTAAGCTGAAAGAAAGTCCACCTCTAAATGCGAATCCGTAACCAAGTCCTTTGATCTGGTCAAGGAATTCTGCAGTTTCAGGTACGCTCGTTACTTTAAGGATATTTCCGATAATATCACGAAGTGACTTCTTGGTCAATACTTCGTTGATATAACCGGCTTTTTCAGGAACCGTCTGATTAAACAATACACGTCCTACAGTAGTCTCGATAATTTGATAAACTAACTCTCCTGCTTCGTTGTAATCCTTTGCCCTAATCTTGATGATCGCGTTAAGATCTACTTTCTTCTGGTTGTAAGCGATGTTCACTTCTTCTGCAGAATAGAAAGTCAATCCTTCACCTTTTACAGGAACTTCAGGAGTAGATTTTCTAGGCTTGGTCATATAATAAAGACCCAAGACCATATCCTGAGAAGGTACTGTAACCGGAGAACCGTTTGCAGGGTTCAAAATGTTATGAGAAGCCAACATTAGAAGCTGAGCTTCCAGAATAGCTTCCGGCCCAAGAGGTAAGTGAACTGCCATCTGGTCACCATCGAAATCGGCGTTGAATGCAGTACAAACCAATGGGTGTAACTGTATCGCTTTTCCTTCAATAAGTTTAGGCTGGAATGCCTGGATACCCAATCTGTGAAGCGTAGGAGCACGGTTAAGCAATACAGGGTGCCCTTTCAATACATTTTCAAGGATATCCCATACTACAGGCTCTTTTTTATCTATGATCTTTTTAGCAGATTTTACTGTTTTTACAATACCTCTTTCGATCAGTTTTCTGATCACGAAAGGCTTGTAAAGCTCGGCTGCCATGTTCTTCGGAAGACCACATTCAAACAATTTCAATTCCGGTCCAACAACAATTACCGAACGTGCTGAATAATCTACACGCTTACCAAGTAAGTTTTGACGGAAACGTCCCTGCTTACCCTTTAAAGAGTCAGAAAGGGATTTTAACGGCCTGTTTGAATCTGTTTTTACTGCTGAAGATTTTCTTGTGTTGTCGAACAACGAATCCACAGATTCCTGCAGCATACGTTTTTCGTTACGAAGAATTACTTCAGGAGCTTTGATCTCCATTAATCTCTTCAAACGGTTGTTACGAATAATTACACGACGGTAAAGATCGTTCAAATCTGAAGTTGCGAAACGTCCACCATCAAGTGGCACCAATGGACGTAATTCTGGCGGAATGATAGGGATTACTTTCATAATCATCCACTCCGGACGGTTCTCGCGGTTCTTGTTTGCATCACGAAGTGCCTCAACAACCTGAAGTCTTTTAAGAGCTTCAGTTTTACGCTGCTTGGAAGTTTCGTTATTTGCTTTATGTCTTAATTCATAAGAAAGTGAATCAAGATCTATACGCTGCAGAATCTCAATAAGACATTCTGCACCCATTTTTGCAATAAATTTATTTGGATCGCTGTCGTCAAGATAAAGGTTTTCCTGCGGAAGAGTATCCAGGATATTCAGGTATTCTTCTTCAGTTAGGAAATCCATTTTCTTTAAAGGTTCTCCATCTTCATTCTTGGCAATACCCGGTTGAATTACTACGTATCTCTCGTAGTAAATGATCATGTCCAGTTTCTTGGACGGAAGACCAAGCAGGTATCCAATTTTGTTTGGTAACGAACGAAAATACCAGATATGCGCAACAGGAACTACCAGGTTGATATGCCCCACGCGATCTCTACGTACTTTCTTTTCGGTTACCTCTACACCACACCTATCGCAAACGATCCCCTTGTAACGGATTCTTTTGTATTTACCACAAGCACATTCGTAATCCTTTACAGGACCAAAAATACGCTCACAGAAAAGTCCGTCACGCTCTGGTTTGTGTGTACGATAATTGATAGTTTCCGGCTTTAAAACTTCCCCGCGAGACTCAGCCAAAATAGACTCAGGTGAAGCTAAACCAATAGAGATTTTGTTAAACCTCTGTACTGTATTCTTATCATTGTTTCTAGCCATAATAATGGTGCTATCTAATTATTGTAAAATTTGCAGTGCGTCGCGTGAACAACGCACTGCAGAATTTTTATTCTTCTAATCTAATATCTAATCCCAGACCTTTCAATTCATGCATCAACACGTTGAATGATTCAGGTAGTCCCGGCTCTGGCATAGGCTCTCCTTTTACGATAGATTCGTAAGTTTTAGCCCTTCCTATAACATCATCAGACTTCACAGTTAAGATCTCACGCAGGGTAGCAGAAGCACCGTATGCTTCAAGTGCCCAAACCTCCATCTCACCAAAGCGCTGACCACCAAACTGTGCTTTACCACCAAGTGGCTGCTGAGTGATCAATGAGTACGGTCCAATAGAACGTGCGTGCATCTTATCATCGATCATATGTCCAAGTTTCAGCATGTAGATCACACCAACAGTTGCCGGCTGGTCAAATCTGTCTCCGGTTCCACCATCATATAAATGTGTGTGCCCAAAGCGAGGAATTCCAGCGCTGTCTGTCAATTCGTTGATCTGGTCTATAGTAGCACCGTCGAAAATTGGAGTCGCATATTTCTTCCCTAATTTTTGACCGGCCCATCCAAGAACAGTTTCATAAATCTGACCAATGTTCATACGTGATGGTACCCCAAGTGGGTTCAACACGATATCAACAGGAGTTCCATCTTCAAGGAACGGCATATCTTCCTGTCGCACAATACGTGCCACAATACCTTTGTTCCCGTGACGTCCTGCCATTTTATCCCCTACCTTCAGCTTACGCTTCTTGGCGATATAGATTTTAGCAAGTTTTATAATTCCAGAAGGCAACTCATCTCCAACAGAAATAGTAAATTTCTCTCTTCTTAAGTTACCCTGAAGATCATTTTCCTTGATCTTATAGTTGTGCAGAAGATCTGCAACCAAAGCGTTCAAATGATCATCTGTAGTCCATGTACCCTGAGTCAAATGCGCGTAATCGTCTACCGCATGTAACATCTTTTGAGTATACTTCTTACCTTTTGGAAGCACTTCTTCCCCTAAGTCATTCTGAACTCCCTGGGCTGTTTTCCCTCCAATAATGGCAAATAATTTATCTACCAATTCAGATTTAAGAACAGCAAATTTCGCTTCATATTTCTTCTCAAGAGCAGCAACATCTTCTTTATCCTGTGCTCTCTTACGCTTATCCTTGATCGCACGGGCAAATAACTTTTTGTTAATTACCACCCCACTCAATGAAGGAGACGCTTTTAGAGAAGCATCTTTCACATCACCGGCTTTATCACCGAAGATCGCTCTAAGAAGTTTTTCTTCCGGAGTTGGATCACTTTCCCCTTTTGGAGTAATTTTTCCGATCAAAATATCACCAGGCTTCACCTCTGCCCCAACTCGAATCATTCCATTCTCATCAAGATCTTTAGTCGCCTCTTCGGAAACGTTTGGAATATCATTGGTCAATTCTTCATTACCCAATTTAGTATCCCTTACTTCCAGTGAATATTCGTCAATATGAATAGAAGTGAAAATATCATCTCTAACCACTTTTTCAGAAATCACGATCGCATCCTCAAAGTTATAACCTTTCCACGGCATGAAAGCCACTTTCATGTTACGTCCAAGAGCAAGTTCACCTGCCTCGGTCGCGTAACCCTGACAAAGTACCTGTCCTTTAGAAACCCTGTCTCCTACTCTTACAATAGGCTTCAGGTTAATAGAGGTTCCCTGGTTGGTTTTTCTGAATTTTACCAGCTCATAAGTCTTAGAATCTGAATCAAAGCTTACCATACGCTCTTCTTCAGTCCTGTCGTACTTAATGGTGATCCTTTCAGCATCAACATATTCTACAGTTCCTTCTCCTTCAGCATTGATCAATACTCTGGAATCTGTAGCAACCTGTCTTTCCAGTCCGGTACCTACAATTGGAGAATCTACTCTCAATAATGGTACAGCCTGGCGCATCATGTTAGATCCCATCAAGGCACGGTTGGCATCATCATGTTCCAAAAATGGGATTAATGAAGCCGATATTGAAGCGATCTGGTTTGGTGCAACATCCATGTAGTGAACCTGTGAAGGCTCAACCACAGGAAAATCTCCTTCTTCCCTGGCGATAACCCGGTCCGATTGAATGGTTCCGTCTTCACCCATTGCAATGTTGGCCTGAGCAATCATCTTTTCCTCTTCCTCTTCGGCACTTAGGTACCTTGGATCTTCATCAATATTCACTTTCCCGTTAAGAACCTCACGATATGGTGTCTCAATGAATCCCATTCCGTTTACTTTCGCATAAACAGAAAGAGAAGAGATCAAACCAATGTTTGGTCCTTCAGGAGTTTCAATAGGACACAACCTGCCGTAGTGTGTGTAGTGAACGTCACGTACCTCAAAACCTGCTCTTTCTCTTGAAAGTCCGCCAGGCCCAAGAGCCGAAAGCCGACGCTTATGAGTAATTTCAGCAAGCGGGTTCGTCTGGTCCATGAACTGAGACAACTGGTTCGTTCCGAAGAAAGAGTTGATCACAGAAGATAAAGTTTTTGCGTTGATCAAATCAATCGGCGTAAACACCTCATTGTCACGAACGTTCATACGCTCACGAATAGTACGTGCCATACGAGCCAAACCAACACCAAACTGCTGAGAAAGTTGTTCTCCTACTGTTCTAACCCGACGGTTAGACAAGTGGTCGATATCATCGATCTCTGCCTTTGAGTTAATCAACTCGATCAAATACTTAACAATGGTAATGATGTCCTCCCGGGTAAGCACCTGCTTATCCATAGCGATATCAAGACCTAATTTTTTGTTCATTCTGTAACGCCCAACTTCACCTAAGTTGTAACGCTGATCTGAGAAGAACAATTTGTCAATAATTCCGCGTGCAGTTTCCTCATCTGGCGGTTCTGCATTACGAAGTTGACGATATATGTGTTCAACCGCCTCTTTTTCGGAGTTGGTTGGATCTTTTTGCAATGTATTGTGGATAATCGCATAGTCACCAGTCTGATTATCCTCTTTATGTAATAGAATGGTCTTTGAACCGGTTTCTACTATCTCTTCAATATGTTCTTTTTCAAGAACGGTATCACGATCCAGAACGATCTCATTACGTTCAATTGAAACTACCTCTCCAGTATCCTCATCTACGAAATCTTCATACCAGGTATTCAATACACGAGCGGCCAATCTACGCCCCAGGATCTTTTTCAATCCGGTTTTGGAAACCTTTACTTCTTCCGCAAGGTCGAAGATCTCCAAAATATCCTTATCACGCTCAAATCCAATGGCACGGAAAAGAGTCGTAACAGGTAACTTTTTCTTTCTGTCGATATACGCGTACATCACGCTGTTAATATCGGTAGCAAATTCAATCCATGATCCCTTAAAAGGAATTACACGGGCTGAATAAAGCTTAGTTCCGTTGGCATGGAAAGACTGTCCAAAAAATACCCCCGGGGAACGGTGTAATTGAGAAACTACTACTCGTTCTGCACCATTAATACAAAAAGTCCCGCTTGGGGTCATGTAAGGAATGGTTCCTAAATATACGTCCTGCACGATGGTTTCAAAATCTTCATGCTCCGGGTCTGTACAATAAAGCTTTAACCGTGCTTTAAGCGGTACGCTATAAGTTAGACCACGCTCAATACATTCCTGGATGGAATATCTTGGTGGGTCCACAAAATAGTCTAAGAATTCTAGTACGAATTGATTACGGGTGTCCGTAATTGGAAAGTTCTCCATGAAGGTATTGTATAGCCCTTCATTTCCTCTTTCTTCTGATTTCGTTTCTAATTGAAAGAAGTCCTGGAATGACTTGATCTGGATATCCAGAAAGTCAGGATAATCAGGCCTGTTCTTTACAGAAGAGAAATTCAATCTTTCAGTTTGCGTTGCTAACATCAATGGACGGAATTATGTTATTATAAAAAAATGGGTGCGAAATAAACAGGAAATGTTTATATACGCAAAAGGGTTTAGACCTCAGAGAACCAAATCTCCGGGTCTAAACCTATATAAGTGTGTAGGTCTCGCTTACTTAAGCTCAACCTCAGCTCCTGCTTCTTCTAACTGTGCTTTTAATGCTTCAGCTTCGTCTTTTGCAACTCCTTCTTTTACTGGTTTAGGAGCACCATCTACCAATTCTTTAGCGTCTTTAAGACCAAGACCGGTAAGTTCTTTTACTAATTTTACTACGGCTAGTTTAGATCCACCCGGAGCTTTAAGAATTACGTCGAATTCAGTTTGCTCTTCAGCAGCTTCTTCACCACCAGCAGCAGCACCACCAGCAACAGCTACAGCTGCAGCAGCAGGCTCAATACCATATTCTTCTTTCAAAATATCAGCTAACTCATTAACTTCTTTTACTGTTAAGTTAACCAATTGTTCTGCGAAATCTTTTAAATCTGCCATTTTCTATCGTTTTTAAAATGTAATGTAATTTATATTTGTTAAAAAGTGCGTACTTGATTTATCCTTCTTTTTCAGAAAGAGTTTTAAGAATTCCTGCAATCTTACCGCCACCAGATTTAAGCGCAGAAACCACATTCTTCGCAGGTGACTGTAATAATCCAATAATATCCCCAATAACTTCTTCTTTCGATTTGATGTTAACCAGGGTATCCAGGTAATCATCTCCCACATAGATAGCTTCTTCAACAAAAGCTCCTTTAAGAAGGGGTTTATCAGATTTTTTTCTGAATTCTTTTATTACTTTGGCCGGCGCATTTCCGGTTTCAGATAACATGATGGAAGTGTTTCCTTTCAATACAGAAGGAAGTTCTCCAAAATCCTTGTCTGAACCCTCCATCGCTTTCGCCAACAAAGTATTCTTAACTACCGCAAGCTTTACGTTTGCCTTGTAACAAGCGCGACGTAAGTTTGAAGTATTCCCGGCATTTAATCCTGAAATATCTGCTAAATAAATAGTATTGGTTTCAGCTAACTGGGCAGTTAAATCTTCAATTACTCTTGATTTTTCTTCTCTTGTCATAATCTAATATTATTATTGCTCAGTGAACCTTTTAGTATCTATTTCTACACCGGGACTCATTGTGCTCGACATGTAGATACTCTTAATATATACACCTTTAGCAGCCTGAGGTTTCAGTTTTACCAGGGTAGTCAACAATTCTCTCGCATTTCCGGCGATCTTGTCTGCATCAAATGACGCTTTCCCTATCCCTGCATGAACAATACCAGTTTTGTCTACTTTAAAATCAATTTTACCAGCTTTAACATCTGAAACTGCTTTTGCAACATCCATAGTTACTGTACCGGTCTTTGGGTTAGGCATTAAACCTCTTGGTCCTAAAACACGTCCCAACGGTCCTAATTTACCCATAACGCTAGGCATAGTGATGATCACATCAACATCTATCCAGCCTCCTTTGATCTTATCAAGGTATTCATCCAGTCCAACATAATCTGCACCGGCATTCTTTGCCTCTTCTTCCTTATCTGGAGTAACAAGAGCCAATACCTTTACATCCTTACCTGTACCGTGTGGTAAAGTAACTACACCACGTACCATTTGATTTGCCTTACGGGGATCTACGTTCAAACGAACCGCAAGATCTACAGACGCATCAAAATTTACATTGGTAATCTCTTTTATTAAAGCTGAAGCTTCCGCCACCGAATAGGTCTTACCTTTTTCAATTTTAGATTCTGCTTCCTTTTGCTTTTTAGTCAATTTTGCCATTTCTAATTTCTTTTTGGATTAAAAAGGTGCTTGTCCTTTTACAGTAATTCCCATAGATCTCGCTGTACCAGCCACCATTTTCATTGCAGACTCCACAGTAAATGCATTTAAATCCTGCATCTTATCTTCAGCAATGGCTCTTACCTGATCCCAAGAAACAGTAGCAACTTTTTTACGGTTAGGCTCACCTGATCCCTTCTTTGCTTTCGCAGCTTCCAAAATCTGAACTGCCGCCGGTGGGGTTTTGATTACAAAATCAAAAGATTTATCTTTATAAACAGTGATAACAACAGGTAAAACCTTACCTTGCTTATCCTGGGTTCTCCCATTAAACTGCTTACAGAACTCCATTATATTCACCCCGGCAGCACCTAAAGCTGGTCCAACTGGTGGTGAAGGGTTAGCAGCACCTCCGCGAACTTGTAACTTAACAACCTTACTTACTTCTTTTGCCATTTTTCTAATTTTAAGTTGATAGTTTTGTTAGTGGAAGCTTACTTAAAACTATCGAAAATATGTGTGTAACAGTTATTATACTTTTTCTACCTGCATATAGCTGAGCTCCAGTGGAGTTTTTCTTCCGAAAATCTTCACCATTACTTCCAGCTTACGCTTTTCTTCATTTATCTTTTCAACAGTTCCATTGAAACCATTGAAAGGTCCATCAATCACTTTTATTGTTTCACCAATGGTAAAAGGAATAGCAACATTATCTGCCTTAACCGATAATTCATCCACTTTTCCTAACATACGGTTTACTTCAGATCTTCTAAGTGGAACAGGATCTCCTCCTTTTGTTTCACCTAAGAATCCAATTACACCGTTTATAGATTTTATAACGTGAGTAACCTCACCACCAATATTGGCGAGAATCATAACATATCCAGGGAAATAAACACGCTCCTTATTGACCTTTTTGCCATTCCTTATTTGAATGACTTTTTCAGTAGGAACCAAGACCTGGTCAATAAAGTCCTCAAGACCTTCATGTGCGATCTCCCGCTCAATATATTCCTTAACTTTATTTTCCTGTCCGCTAACGGCACGAACCACATACCATTTTTTATCTTTCACCTCTGCCATTGCAATACTTTTTTTAAGATTTAATCCACTCGAAATATTGCTCAATCACAGAACTAAAGACAGTATCCACACCCCATATAACAAGTGAGAATATAATAGAAAAAACAGCTACTATCACTGTTAATCTCTGAGCCTCTGGCCAGGTTGGCCAGGTAACATGATTTTTTAATTCATTATAGGACTCTGATACGTAATTTGCTAATCCTGCCATTTTAATATTATTTGAAAAATGCCATTTTCAAAGCATTTTCCGATTAAAGCACGGGTTGAGAGACTCGAACTCCCGACACCTGGTTTTGGAGACCAGTGCTCTACCAACTGAGCTAAACCCGTAAATATAAGTCAAGGTGTTCCATACAGAACACCTCAACTTAAAAACTTCTTGTATTCTTAGTCAAGAATCTCAGTTACCTGACCAGCTCCAACTGTTCTACCACCTTCACGGATAGCAAAACGAAGACCTACGTTCATCGCGATAGGCTGGATAAGATCTACAGTAATTGAAAGGTTATCTCCTGGCATTACCATCTCAACTCCTTCAGGAAGATTAATTGTTCCTGTTACGTCAGTTGTACGTACGTAGAACTGTGGACGGTAGTTGTTATGGAATGGAGTGTGACGTCCACCTTCTTCTTTCTTAAGGATATAAACCTCAGCTTTAAATTTAGCGTGTGGAGTTACAGAACCTGGCTTAGTGATTACCATACCTCTCGAGATTTGAGTTTTCTCAATACCTCTTAAAAGGATACCAACGTTATCACCAGCTTCACCTCTATCTAATATCTTACGGAACATCTCAACCCCTGTAATAGTAGAAGTAAGTTTTCCAGCACCCATACCAATAATCTCTACAGGATCTCCAGTGTTAGCAACACCAGTTTCGATACGACCGGTAGCAACAGTACCACGACCAGTAATAGAGAATACATCCTCGATTGGCATCAAGAAAGGCTTATCAACATCACGCTCTGGCAATTCGATCCAGCTATCAACAGCTTCCATCAATTCAAGTACAGACTGAGTCCACTTGTCATCTCCATTAAGAGCTCCAAGAGCAGATCCTGAAATTACAGGTCCATTATCACCATCATACTCGTAGAAAGAAAGAAGATCTCTTACTTCCATCTCAACAAGCTCTAATAATTCTTCATCATCAACAAGGTCAACTTTGTTCAAGAACACAACGATTCTTGGAATACCAACCTGACGACCTAATAGGATATGCTCACGAGTTTGTGGCATTGGACCATCAGTCGCTGCAACCACAAGGATAGCACCGTCCATTTGAGCAGCACCAGTAACCATGTTCTTCACGTAATCGGCGTGACCTGGACAGTCAACGTGTGCATAGTGACGGTTAGCCGTCGCATACTCTACGTGTGAAGAGTTAATAGTAATACCTCTTTCCTTTTCTTCAGGAGCATTGTCAATTTGATCAAAAGCACTCGCTGCTGAATAACCGGCATCAGCCATTACCTTAGTAATCGCTGCTGTTAAAGTTGTTTTTCCGTGATCTACGTGTCCAATTGTACCTATGTTAAGGTGCGGTTTGGAACGATCATAAGTTTCCTTTGCCATAATTATTACTTATTTAATCTTAGTTATATATTAGTGTTCAATTTTATACAAAACTAGAGCCAACGACGAGAATTGAACTCGTGACCTCTTCCTTACCAAGGAAACGCTCTACCCCTGAGCTACGTCGGCAAAAAAGTTTTCTCCTAAAAAGCCAGGCTTTCCGGAGAGGTTCGCAGAGAACAATTCTACTGCATTTCTAAAAACCAATACCATATCACAGATATGATATTTAAATTAGAATATTCGTTAAATTTTAACGACATTTGATTGAGCAGGATAAAAACTAATCAGCACATCCAAATTCTCCCAATAACAATCGGCGCTCAACAGTTTTTGAATG
>JACLAD010009439.1_pt1 | contig 29308 bp, 35 predicted proteins | sample 8027901 | NCBI WGS metagenome assembly JACLAD01 (sample SAMN15725071, study PRJNA655200) | protist metagenome | isolation source: fluorescence activated cell sorting (FACS) single amplified genomes of... | place: Spain: Blaines Bay Microbial Observatory, Mediterranean Sea | collected 2016-07-05 | reverse complement strand
CCGCGTAGTGCTTAGCCTGTGGAATGAGATTCTCGTAGGCCTTCAGCATGTCCGTGCCATAGACCATCGTCGGCAGGTGCTTGATCTGCTGCCAAAGGAGCTTAGCGGTTTTGATCGTCCTTCTTCCACCGACAATGCCGAGGACCTTGCCGAAGATGGAGTCTACCGCTAGCCAGAGCCAACATAGGGACTTTTTTTAGCGATGAACGTGCAGAGTTCATCGATTTCGATGAAGGAGCAGGCTTCGGTCTGTGGTGGGCTTGCCGGGAGTGCTTGGGCAGCTTGTACCAACCAGCGATAGACCGTCTTGTGATGGATCCCGAGAACCCGGCCGATAGATCGCATCCCTATCCTTTCGAGATAGAGCTGACAGGGCTATTACTTTAGGGCTGGATCTTTGCCTCGTCGTATTGTTTGAAGGATCCGTCGGCAGGCTTGGCAACGGTAGCGTTGGACACCACGGCTGGTGCCATAGCGAATAGGGTCAGGATGAGCACAGTGAAGACATTGCATCGTTAGTTCTCCAAATCTTGGAGATTCCTTCATTTGTCTGAACGACGCAACTGCGACAACCCCGATGATTTTTGATTAACTAATCCTTTCAATTGAAAAATATTAATCCTAACAGCACTAAAAAGTATTTGCCAAAGCAAAGGATTTGGTTATCGTTAAATTTGATGAGCCTTGAATTGATCCGCTTGCGGGCGCATTATAAGTTCAGCTGTAAGAGAAATAGAATTCTTTTGGCCCCAATTTACTGAATTGGGCATAGCGAGTCTTTTTGTTTCTACCCTCCCCAGGTTTGTTCTAAGTCCTGGGCAACATAAACAGTTCTTACCTTCTGCAAGAGGCTTCTGATTAGGACCTGGATTGCCAGAATGCCTGTCTGGATGCGATAATAGAATAGTATTGCACGATGCAATTCAAAATAGAAAGCGACTGCAAGATTCTTTCAGGTATTTGCGCGGGTCCTTACTCAGGTAGACCCTCACCAATACAGGTAAGTGGGACTTTGGTAATACAATTCCTTCTACAGAAATACGCGCTCTAAACTTCTTTTTTCAAGAAATCTCTTTTCAGTAAATCTTTAATATTTCTTTCAATTTACAAACGTATGAAAAATTATTTTCGTACACTTACAATAGCGGGCTCTGATAGCGGAGGAGGGGCAGGAATTCAAGCAGATCTGAAAACTTTTGCGGCCTTGGGATGCTATGGCATGTCCGTATTGACTGCTTTGACGGCCCAAAATACTCAAAAGGTTTCTGCCATTCATGCTGTACCTCCAGATTTTATTGCTGCTCAGCTAGATGCTATCTTATCTGATCTTGGTGTCGATGTTATTAAAATTGGGATGTTACACAGCCCGGAAGTAATTGAGACAGTTGCTACCAAAATAAAAGAATTTGGCGTGAGTCAATTAGTAATTGACCCGGTCATGGTTTCTAAGAGTGGAGATCATCTACTCCGAGCTGAGGCTATTTCTGCATTGAAAGAAGAGTTATTGCCCTTGGCACTAATAATTACTCCTAACTTACCCGAAGCAGAGGCCTTGCTAGAAAGAGAGATTAGCGGGAACTCGGTTATTGATGCTGCAAGGGAACTTCTGCTGCAAAGTGGTACCGAGGCGGTACTTCTTAAGGGAGGGCATCAAGCTGGTCTCGAAAGCACTGATTGGTTGATCTCAAAACACGCCGAACCCATTTCTTTCAGCGCGTCAAGAGTTATTACTAAAAATGATCATGGAACTGGCTGCACCCTCTCGGCGGCAATAGCTGCATTTTTGGCGAGAGGATTTCTTCTACCCGAAGCCATAACTCGTTCAAAGGAATACCTGACTGAAGCTCTGATCCAAGGGGCCAATTATCGCATAGGTGAGGGGCACGGCCCAGTTCATCATTTCCATCATTTTTGGTCTTGATTGCCTTCTTGCAAAAAAATTTGAATGGAATTTTAGTTTATTTTTCTACACCCAACCTTACAAACTCTTTAAAAAGTCACTCTTCTTTGAGAAATTTTCAATAATTACCGTTTCAATTGCGAGATCGGTTCGAAATGGTGACAATGTACCGATTCCCATTCATAACAAGTCTAGATTTCAAATAAATTAGATAGATACTTAATCGAGAAGATCTTCGCAGGAAATTTAACTTGCTGATCGTTAATTGTTGAGTAAATTTAATTTTCCCGTTGGGGTGCTACTAAAGTAGCTGAGAGATGCTCGACATCAACCCACAGAACCTGATCCGGACAATACCGGCGTAGGAAACGGAGTTTGATCGAGGAACTTGCTTTCTTCTCTTTCTCCAGACGCTCGCCTTTACTGGAGTAAAAGATGTCTCCCCTCCCCCCCAAATATTTTCAAATTTCTCGTAAGCTAAGATTCTCCAGGCAGCTCTTACCACCAAAAATGAGACGATAATGAGTCTCGTTTTTCAAGTCATTGGTGCTGGTGTAGCAGGTTTAAGTGTAGCTTCTGAGCTTTCGCAACGAGGGGCTCCAGTCCGGTTGTACGACCGTAATGGTCCCCCTGGCCCTCACGCCTGCTCTTGGTGGGCCGGAGGCATGCTGGCACCTTTTTGTGAAGGTGAATCAGCTGAAGAACCTGTAATGCGCTGGGGACAGCTTGCTGCAGATTGGTGGGAATCTATGGGCGCTTCAGTAAAACGTAACGGTTCCCTGGTCCTCGCCCTAGGACGAGATCAACGAGAACTTGACCGCTTTTCACGCAGGACCCATAATCATCACTGGCTAAATGACAACGATCTTTTAACACTTGAGCCCGAATTAGGTGGTCGATTCACCCGCGCACTATACTTTCCAGATGAAGCCCACCTTGATCCCCGACAAGCATTAGGTGCGTTGACCCAAACCCTCCGGGAGCAAAATGTTGAAATTATAACTTCGGAAGGTCATTTCACCCAGCATGCAATCGATTGCCGTGGACTCACAGCTCAGGATCAGCTGTCAGATCTACGTGGTGTTAAAGGCGAAATGCTTGTCTTAAGATGTCCTGAATTGACCTTCAATCGTCCCATACGCCTACTCCATCCACGAATCCCAATCTATCTCGTTCCAAGGGGGGAGGGTGTCTACATGCTTGGGGCGACGATGCTTGAGAGTAACGATCGACGCAGAGCTACTGTTCGTTCTGTACTTGAGTTACTGAGTTCCGCCTACGCACTCCACCCTGCATTTGGCGAAGCCGAAATCATCGAAATTGGTGTAGATGCCCGACCCGCGTTTCCAGACAATCTGCCGCGGCTTAGGATTCGAAACGGGATCTTATTTGTCAATGGCCTCTATCGTCATGGATTCCTATTGGCACCAACTCTTGCTCGAATGACTGCTGACTATCTGCTCGAAAAAAAAATCCCTGAGTTTTTAGATGCAAATTAACGTGAATGGCAAACCCGCGGAAGTCAAAGAGACTAATCTGTGCAACATTTTGAAGGAACTCGGCTACTTTGACGCTAAGGTTGCAACTGCTGTTAACGAGGTCTTTGTTCCAACTGCAGAACGTTCAAAATTAAAGCTCTCAGCTGGAGATCGGCTGGAGATTGTAGCTCCTCAACAGGGTGGTTAAGATGGCAAATTTTTATGGAGTTGAGTTGTCCTCTCCACTTATGCTGGGTACTTCCCAGTATCCCTCTCCGGCAATTCTCACCGATGCCTTTCGCAACTCAAACGCAAGCGTCGCCACTGTTTCTGTTCGACGAGAAGCTGGCTTTGAAAAAGCTGGAAACTCGTTCTGGAAACTCATTCAGGAACTGGGGGTGCGGGTGCTACCAAACACTGCAGGCTGTTACTCGGTCCGTGAAGCTATTACAACTGCTCAAATGGCACGGGAATTATTCGACACCTCATGGGTCAAGTTAGAAGTAATCGGACATCCGGATACTCTCCAACCCGATCCCTTTGGTCTAGTCGAAGCAGCCAAGCTGCTAAACCAGGAGGGCTTTGATGTATTTCCCTACATGACTGAAGATCTAATCCTTGCAGAACGCCTGCTTGAGGCCGGGTGTGAGGTCCTGATGCCTTGGGGTTCCCCTATTGGAACCGGGTTAGGGCTCAATAACCTTTACGGCCTCCGAAGCTTGCGGGCTCATTTTCCAGATGTGCCCTTGGTGATTGACGCTGGCCTGGGTCTACCTAGTCAGGCTGCACAAGCGCTGGAAATGGGTTATGATGCAGTACTGCTAAATACTGCTGTCGCAAGAGCAGGTGATCCAGTGAAGATGGCTGTGGCTTTCGCACGGGCTATTGAAGCGGGACAACTTGCCTACAAAGCTGACCCGATGGAACCACGGGACATGGCAGCACCATCTACACCCGTCCTTGGAAAGGCTTTTCTCAGATGAACCTGGACCGCTTTTATTTGATCATAGACCATCCAGATTGGCTCCGACGGCTTCTTCCTTTGGGTGTAAAGATGGTTCAGCTACGCTGCAAGGAGCTACCAACTGAAACTATACGGGGATATATTCGACAGTCGCTGTCGTTGTGTCGAATGCACGGCTCAATTTTAGTTGTCAATGATTTCTGGGAGTTGGCTCTCGAAGAAGGCTGTGACTGGGTTCACCTTGGGCAGGAAGATCTAGAAACAGCAGATGTGAATGCCCTAATGCGCGCTGGCGTAAGGCTAGGAATAAGTACACATGACCATACAGAGTTGCAGCGAGCACTTAGTCTTAAACCACATTATGTTGCGCTCGGTCCGATCTATCCAACAATTCTCAAGCAAATGAAATGGGCTCCACAAGGATTAAAAAAGATTAGTGAGTGGAAAAAACGAATCGGTGAGATCCCACTAGTAGCGATTGGGGGTTTGACTACTGAGCGAGCTACCGGAGTGATCGCAGCAGGCGCTGATATTCTGTCAGTTGTCACGGACGTCACTCGAAATAAAGATCCTGAGAGGCGTACGAGTGAGTGGTTGGAATTGACCCGATGAACCGATATGCACGCCAACAAACAGTCCCAGAGTTTGGATCAGAGGGACAACAAAAACTGCAGCATGCCAAGTTACTGGTTGTGGGTGCTGGTGGTCTAGCTTCGCCATTGCTCCAATATCTTGTTGGGGCAGGAGTTGGACAAATAACAATCGTTGACCATGACCAAGTTGATCTGTCGAATTTACATCGTCAGACACTTTTCTGCGAGACAGATCAAGGTCAACCCAAGGCCGTTGTGATGCAACGTCGACTCAGTGTTCTTAACCCGGACTCTTGTGTCGTCGCTAAAATTTGTTTCTTGGATCCTTCTAACGTTAAAGAATTGGTGAACGGTCATGATTTAATTTTGGATTGCGCTGACAGCTTTGCTGTGAGCTATGTCTTGTCAGACGAATGCAAATCCCGAAAAATCCCCATGATCAGCGCTTCCGTACTAGGTTTGTTTGGGTATGTAGGGGTGTTCTGTGGGAACGGCCCCTCACTCAGAGCAGTTTTTCCCGAACTGCCTACACGATTGGGCAATTGTGCTGTTAATGGTGTACTGGGGCCTGTGGTGGGCACATTAGGCTCTCTACAAGCCCAGCTGACAATAGCCTTGTTGATCGGCCAGAAACCATCACCACTTAGTAAGCTGATTACTTTTGATGCCAACACCTTTCGCTTTGGGGGCTTTAGTTTTTTTGATGCTCCCGAACCATTGGTAAATCCTCATTTTATTGCCCCTAATCAAATTCTCCCAGACGATTTGGTGATAGATCTTCGATCTTCTGAGGAAGCTGGGTTGGTAATGCCTACCGCACTGCGATTAGATGTAGCTCAAATTAAGAATTTGAAGTTGTGTCACGATATTGACAGACGCGTTGCTCTGTGTTGTCGCTCTGGCTTGAGATCATGGCAGGCTGCTGAAATCCTCGCTCAAATATGGTCAGGACAAATTGTCCTTGTCGCACTGGGCGATTCACCCCCCTTGGAGAAATTCCTATGAAATTCTTGCTGGCATTTCTCGTTGCTTTGCTAGTCGCCTCACACACTTTTGCTCAGGATAAACTGACACTCATCTTAGACTGGTTTGTCAATCCAGACCACGGGCCTGTGATACTTGCCCATGAACTTGGTTATTTTGAAGAGCGAAACCTAGAAGTTGAAATTATTGCTCCAGCCGATCCGGCAGATCCTCCCAAAATGGTTGCTGCAGACAGAGCTGACTTGGCTATCTCTTACCAACCCCAACTCCACTTGCAAGTCGCTGAAGGTATGCCCCTTGTGCGTGTTGGGACCCTCATCGCCACACCTCTCAATTGTCTGCTGGTTCCTGCCAATGGCCCTGTTCAAAAAATCAGTGATCTCAAGGGTCGAAAAATTGGTTTTTCAGTTGCTGGTGTTGAAGAGGTCTTATTAACCACGATTCTTGAGCGACATGGCTTACAACTTTCGGATGTCGAACTGGTCAACGTCAACTGGTCACTCTCCCCATCTTTGATGTCTAAACAAGTTGATGCTGTGATTGGTGCTTTTCGTAATTTTGAGTTGAACCAGATGCAATTGGAAGGTGTTGAGGGACGTTGCTTTTACCTCGAAGAAGAGGGACTGCCTGCTTATGACGAGCTAATCTATGTTGCCAACTCTGAAAAACTGAATTCCGACAAAATTTTACGTTTTTTAGAAGCAGTTGAGTTAGCAACCCAGTATATTATCAATCATCCACAAGATAGCTGGGAGATATTTGCTAGCACATCTAGCGAACTGAGAGATGAATTAAACCGCCTCGCTTGGCTGGATACATTACCAAGATTTGCACTTCGGCCCGCAGCTTTAGATCTTGGTCGATATCAACGCTTTGAGACCTTTCTTGAACAAGCTGGTCTTTTGAAAAAAACCAAGCCCGCTTCTCAACTGGCAATAGATTTAACTAGTCAATGAATAACTACGGTAAGTGCTTTATAAGTTGGCGTAATGATTCTGGTATTCTTTGGAATGAATACGTTAAGCATTTATTTGTTGAACAACTCGCAAATGGCGATCTTTCAAGTTCCGCCTTTCTGAAGTATTTAACGCAGGACTACCTGTTCCTTCTCAATTTCTCCAGAGCTTGGGCGCTAGGTGTGACCAAGTCGGAAACAATTGACGAAATGAGGACTTGTGCAGCGACCGTTCACTCTCTTGTGAACGAAGAGATTCAACTTCACATTGCGCTGTGCGCGGATGCTGGGATTCTTGAATCAGATCTTAAATCTGCAAAAGAGGAGACTGCAAACCTTGCCTATACCCGATATGTGCTGGATGCTGGTCACTCTGGTGACCTTCTAGACCTGCTTGCAGCATTAGCTCCATGTGTCCTAGGCTATGGTGAGATTGGTCTTCGATTACAGAGCAACCATCACTCATCACGCTATGAAAACTGGATTCAAACCTATGGAGGAAAAGACTATCAGGAGGTTTGTGTTCGAGTTGGGCAACTGATCGACAATGCTGTTGCCCGAAGATTGGGTAATGATCCTGTGCTATGCCCCCGTTGGATAAAGTTAACGGAACGCTTCTGTCAAGCCACAAGGTTAGAAATCGGCTTTTGGGAGATGGGTCTTTCACCATGACGGTTTCTCTGCAACTTCAGGGATCTGCCTCAATTGGGGAGACTCCTGTGTTCAGTACTTTGAGCATAAAAATACCAGGCGGTGCATGGACTTGTTTGCTTGGACCCTCCGGAGTCGGTAAGTCCACGATACTAAGACTTTTTGCCGGCCTGAACTCAGGGATTACTTTTAACGGTGAGATCACAGCTACGGATGGTCAACCGATTTCACCTCGAACAGTAATGATGGCTCAATCGGACCTGTTGATGCCTTGGCTAGATGTACTCGGCAACGTGACTCTCGGTGCTCGGCTGCGGGGTGATGAACCGGATTGGGAGCAGGCATATAAGCTAATCCAACGAATCGGACTAAATGGCTTAGAGCGCCGCAAACCTAATGCTCTTTCTGGTGGACAGAGACAACGTGTTGCGTTAGCCCGGACTATGCTTGAAGACAAACCTGTCGTTTTGCTCGACGAACCCTTTTCTGCTTTGGACGCCTGCAGTCGCAGCGCAATGCAGGAAATCTCCTTTGAGCTTTTTGTAGGACGGAGCGTTTTGCTCGTAACTCACGATCCTGCCGAAGCAGCCAGACTGGGTGACCAAATTCTGGTCCTAACCGAGAAAGGGCTTCAGTCCGTTGAACCTCCTCCGTTACCTGCAATTCGGCCATTTGATGAGTCTAGGGTTCTTGCTTGTCAGGGCAAACTCCTCCGCCTTATTCGTAAAGACAGCGGATGACAACAATTATTAAGGCTGTCTTTTCAGTCGGGTTGGCACTTACAGGATGGCATGCTTTGGTTGTGCTGGCTGATTTGCCACGCTTTATTCTACCAGGCCCTTTCCTTGTTGCTGAAACGCTCTGGAAGCAACGACTGTTAATCGGAGAACACGCCTTAATCACGATTAGTGAGGTTTTAATGGGCTTGATTCTGGGCTCAAGCCTTGGGGCCCTGACAGCAATAGGCCTTGCATATTCTTCACTTGGGCAAGCTTTGGTTCGACCTATGTTGGTCTTTAGTCAAGCAATTCCTGTCTTTGCACTGGCTCCCATACTGACACTTTGGCTCGGCTACGGACTATGGTCAAAAATTGTGATGACCATACTAATCATTTATTTCCCAGTTACATCTGCATTCTTTGATGGATTGATTCGCACGCCTCCTAAGTGGCTTGACCTAGCAAAGGTAATGTGCGCGAAGCCACGACAAATTATGTGGCGCATTCGGATTCCTGCGGCTTTGCCTAACTTGACTTCTGGTTTGCGCCTCGCAGCTGTTTATGCACCTATTGGGGCGATCATTGGAGAATGGGTGGGATCATCAAAGGGATTAGGATATCTGATGTTACTGGCTAATGGGCGAGCTAAAATTGATCTGATGTTTGCTGCTTTACTGGTGTTAGCTGCTTTCACATTGTTACTACATAATTTGGTAGACTTTACATGCCAATTAGTACTGAAGCGACAACTAGGAGAGAGTTTGTCGACAAAAGCCTAGCAATTTTTGTCAGGTAACTGCTAATGCCTATCTTTTTTCTTTGAAAAACTTTCAAATGCATAGAGTTTTATCGTTAATCAGAAGACTCTGGAATATCGCGTCGCATCACTATAATACCTTGCCATGGTTTCTCTATTGATTGAGTTTTATGGTCCTCACCTCCATTTTTACCAACTCTGTGGTAATATCCTCTAGCTTAGGTCTCGACCACTAACAACCAATTTTTTCCTTCAAAACTCGTCTCAACGCATCCGTCTGCGTCTCTAACCCCCCTTTAGACAATTCACAGCATAATCTTCTTCCAAATACAGCCAACGATTGGTCTCAATCATCAATGATTGGACTCTCTGATCTTTGCAGTAATGTTTCATCGGAACAATGGTTCCACTAAAAGACTGATCACGAGCAGTCGAATAGCCACAACTCTCTAGTTCCTTCTCAACCCTTTCCACTAATTTTTCAGGTGTATGAAAGTCATCTGTCCTTAAACAAAAGTCTGGTCTGAAAGCAATTTGGTTTAGTTCGTAAGTTTGAGGCAGAGTGTGGAAACTATGACCATCGATAATCAGGCAATAGCCATTAGCCAAGAGAGACTCTTCAATTGCATCTGCCAGCTTTTGGTGATGAGGATGGTAGAATCGCTCCAGTAATTCCTGACGCTGAGCTTTGGTAAGCTACTCTCGCAATGGCTGGTGTAATGATCCTCTAGTGTCGGTTGCACCCAACCCTACTCGACTCATCGGTTCTTTGGATTCATCTGAGAATCTCTCTGGATCTACTACAAGTCTGCTAACAGGAAATATGATTGCCTTTGCTTCTTGGGAAGGCCTGCTGGAAGATTACATCTGTTGCGTAATCGGTAATGCAGTTTAGTTATTTGAAGTTCCTGATCCTAGAGAAGAAAGTCTTGAGGAAGATCTTCTGGAACAAAAGTGGAAGCGTGAGGAAGATGAAGGATCATCGAAACGGACATAACCAAATGTAAATTTCAGGTTTTTCGAGTGACATACCAAAGCTCTCTAATATCAGTCTCCAAAATATTTTTAGCGTTTGCGCTTCGGGGTTGTCTAGTTCATGGATGAGCAGTTTCAAAGAAACTTCCAACATCGTTTTTGATTTGCTGGAGCAAAGCGTTTTACGATGGAAGCTTGCTAAATAATGCCTCAGTCGGCATTTGAGTGATTCGATTTGAGTGGTAAAAATCTTTCCCGCAAATTGCTTAGCCTGTGGAATGAAATTCTCGTAGGCCTTCAGCATGTCCGTGCCACAGCCCATCGTCGGCAGGTGCTTAATCTGTTGTCAAAGAACCTTACCAGTTTTGATCGTCCTTCATCCACAAATAAAGCCGAGGACCCTGCCAAAGCTGGAGTCCACCGCTAGCCAGAGCCAACATTGAGATTTTTCTTAGCGATGAACGTGCAGGCTTCGGTCTGTGGTGAGCTTGCTGGGAGTGCTTGGGCAGCTTGTACTAACCAGCGAGAGACCGTCTTATGATGGATGCTGAGAACCCTACCGATCGCTCGCATCCTTTCGAGATAAAGTTGACAGGCCTGCTGCTTGAGGGCTGGATCTTTGCCTCGTCGTATTGTTTGAAAGATCCGTCGGCAGGCTTGGCAACGGTAGCGTTGGACACCACGGCTGGTGCCATAGCGAATAGAATCAGGATGAACGCAGTGGGGACATTGCATCGTTAGTACTCCAAACTTCTGAAATTCCTACATTTGTCTAAACGACGCAACTGCGCCAACCCTCCCCCGTTCTGATCCTACCGCATAGCGGATACCATCAGGACTCTTCAGTAAGTCGACAGAGCAAAATCTGTTCGTCTGAAAGGATGATGCCTCTAACTCGAAAATTCAGCAGGGTCCCTGACAGTTCAACACAGATATCACTCATCACGTTCTATTAAGATACTTTCCAAAGTTGGTTGTTTAATCATCCATTTAGGCTAGTAGTATCGGGGTAAGGAGCTCCGTGATGAAGAGGTCTGCAAGCACAATCAACCCGAACCCAATGTTGATCCGAATCAGGAGCCGCATGACCTCAGGCCACCTGCTCCTGAGCTCTGCTCGTTCGTCCTTCAGCCAAAACCACTTGTATCCAAGAAATAGCAAAACAGGGGTATGCAGGGCGATCCAAATTAGCGGGTAAAACATTGCTTCTTTATTTGAGAACTTAGCTCACCTAACAAAGTCGGGATTATAATCCTTTGGCAAGAATATACCCCAAAACCAAGAAAATGAGAATAATGACTATGAATTTCATATTTTTAGGAGATTGGCGTTATAATTTCTTCAAACTTTAGTCCGGTACCAAGCTACATTGCTTCTGTAATTTTACTCGAACAATAGCACCTGTGGGCAACCACATTTAAATTAATCTACCAAGGGTCACTAGCGGTAGTTCGATCAAAATTTTCTATCTGAACGAGTTGACCCAATCAATTAATTGTAAAGCATCGCGAAACATAAGTAAGACAACCACTGCTGACGACGTCCTAAATTTCTGGTTCAAAGAGTGTGCTCCCGAGCAATGGTACAAGAAAGATGCTGATTTTGATGCGTTAATTTTCAGAAGTTTTGAAAGCGCAGTTTCTGCAGCGCTGAAGGGAGAGATGGAAGCATGGCAAACTGATTTGAATGGATATCTTGCGTTAATCCTAATGTTGGACCAGTTCACCAGAAACATTTTCCGAAATACGCCCAAAGCTTTTTCAGGTGATGAGAAGGCCCTGGAACTAAGTCTTGTCTGTCATGACAAGGGATACCTGCAACACTATAATCCCGCTTATCTGCAGTTAATGTTGATGCCGATGATGCATAGTGAAGATATCGCCATTTAGGACCAGTCTCTACCTCTGTTCAAGGAGTTCACCAGCGAGCGAATTTATGAATCTGCCATCAGGCACCGAGACATTGTTCAAAGGTTTGGGCGATTTCCTCACCGCAATGAAATTTTGGTGCGCATATCAACTGAGGAGGAAATCGAATTCCTCAAACAACCTGGATCCTCATTTTAAAGGATGGCCAGTAGGAATTCGGGTGCCTATCAAATTATTTGAAAAAAATCACTGTTCACAATCACGGTTGTTGATTTCCCTATCAGGCATCACAGTCTTGCAGAATTTGACATTCTGAGCCTGGCTCTCAAGATCGATGTTGGTTCCTCTGAGGTAAGCTCCACTAAGATCAGCATCATCCAGTTTGGCTCCCGCTATGTTGGCACCTCTAAAATTGATAGGATGTGAGTAGATAGTTTGTAGATGAGTTGGGAACAAAACAAGAATTTCATTGAAAGCTAGGGCCTGTCATCAAATCAACACTTGATCGTTTGGGGGACATCGTTCTTCTTGGAGGAAAACTCCTTTTTCCTTTCCCAATTGAAGAGAAGTCCCATGACCACCAGACGCTACGCTCTCCGTGATGATCAGTGGCAACGGATTGAGCATTTGCTCCCCGGCAGAGTAGGAACCGTTGGAGTGACTGCCAAGGATAATCGCCTCTTTGTCGAGGCAGTGCTCTATCGTTATCGCGCCGGCATTCCCTGGCGCGAACTGCCCGAACGCTTTGGCGACTTTCGGGTGATTCATACTCGCCACATGCGCTGGAGCAAGCGTGGTGTCTGGCAAGGGGTCTTTGAAGTGCTGGCTGCCGAGGCAGACAACGAGTATGCCCAGATCGACAGCACGATTGTGCGGGCCCACCAACACAGTGCTGGCGCAAAAAAAGTAGTCGCACCCAAGAATGTATCGGTCGCTCCCGCGGAGGTCTGACGACCAAAATTCATGCAACCTGCGATGTCCTCGGCAATCCAACGGGTTTTCATCTCAGTCCTGGTCCAGCCCATGATCTGCAGGGTGCGGACGTGTTGCTGGAAGCTCTTTTGGATCGGATCAAGGCCCCGCTAGCAGACATTGCCTACGCAGCAAGAGCAAGGCTGCTGGATCGCTTGGAGGAGCACCAGGTGGAAGCAGTGATTCCACCGAAGTCTAATCAAAAGGCCCCCTGGGAGTTCGACCAAGACAAGTACCGCTGGCGACATCTGATTGAGAACTTCTTTGCCAAATTGAAACAGTACCGGGGGATTGCCACCCGCTACGATAAGCGAGCCTGTGCTTTTCTAGGAGCGATCCACTGGGTAGCTGCGGTCATCTGGCTAAATTGATGACAGGCCCTAATCGATCAACGAAATTTGACCTGATTATATCCAAGTTCCTACCCCTAGACGGTCAAGTTGAGACGAGAATTTAGGCTGATTCTTACCAAACTCCCTCCACTCTCCTCCAAAATTTTTTTGAAATGTTTTATTAATGTGACATCACGTTTTTGTTGAAACTTCATCAGAAACAATTGCTTTCATCAAATTCATCGAAGCAAACAATGTCACAGCAAGAATACCTAAACAGCATCCGCAATCAAGATTCATTCACTTTCGAAGACTGCTCTGAACAGCTTCGAGATAACCCCCACTTGGGTAAGGAATTGAGCATCCTTTATTTCGAACATCAGGAATCTGAACAGACCTCATCCAAGGAGGCTTGAAGTTTGTTTTAAAAAAACACTCACCATACCTTGAAATCTCAAGCCAACCCTCCTGCCTCCACACAAACTTTCATCGGTCATCTCTGTAATCATTGGAAGTCTTTGCTTGCCTCTTGACCTCATTTTAATGAAATCTGGCGTAGTTCATTTCCTTTAGAGAAGGAAGCATCGCTCTTCTTGATGGATACAATTCTCTAAGATCATTGTTCATAATTTGATTACCTGAGTTCTTCAATGTCCAAGTTGACAATCGTTGCCCACATTACCCTACATCCTGAAAAAATTGATTTTGTCAAAAACGAAATGGCAAAGATGTTTCCAATCACCCGTGCTGAAGAAGGTTGTTTGCAGTACGATCTACATCAAGATAATAAGAACCCCGCCTACTTCATGATCTATGAGAACTGGACTTCGTATGAAACCTGGCAGGCACACATGAATGCCGAGCACATGGCTGTTTATCGGAAATCCATCGAAGGTTGTGTGGTAGAGGCCAAAATTCATGAGATGACTCACTTGATCTAACAACGGCAAATGATTCGCTCCAGATTCTATTCATGGATTTGAAATTTTGTTCAGGGTTGACTAATGCCCCAAAGATCTTCCGTAATTTTTTCGAGGAACCCAAACTTGAAGCGAAACAAACAGCTAGTTTCAATGCTGACAAGGATACTATTGATTTGGGTAATTCCCACCGCAGTTGTTTTTGCTTCAACTAATTCCTTTCAGCGATCTCAGGTTGGACCTGTTGGGCTATTGAAGGACCCTTGGGAAATACTCTATGCCCCCAACGGCATATTATGGATCACAGAACGGAGCAAGGGAGAAGTTTCTGAGGTGGATCCTCAGAGTGGTGCCAAACGGAAGTTGTTGAAAATTGAGGATGTTCTATCCCTTCGTTGGGCAGGCTGGTCTCTTAGGAATGGACCATCACCCTAATCTTGGCAAGGGAGTCAATGAGGATTGGATTTATTTGACATATACCTACCAATCAGGGGATAGACCCTTCCAAAAACTAGTGCGCTACAGATATGAAACCCTCAATGATCCTGGGCAATTTGTGGATTCCAAAGTTTTGCTGGAGAATTTGCCTTCCGGCAACGATCACATTTCTGGTCGGCTCAAGCTAGGTCCTGACAAGAAGATTTACCTGACTATCGGAGATATGGGGGCCAACCAGTTTGGCAACAAGTGCAAATCGATTGAATCACAAAGAATTCCGACTTCTGAAGAAATCCAGCAGAAAGATTGGTCTGCTTACAAGGGAAAGATCTTCCGAATCAATCTGGATGGCAGTATGCCCAGCGACAACCCCCTCATTTCAGGGATACAAAGTCACATCTATTCATATGGCCATCGCAATGCCCAGGGATTGGCTTTCAGTAAGAATGGCTATCTTTTCTCCAGTGAGCATCGACCCAAGTCGGATGACGAGGTAAACCGAATTAAAGCAGGAATGAATTATGGCTGTCCGCATATCGCAGGTAAACAGGATAACCAGGCTTATACCTACTGTAACTGGTCAACTCATCCCTCATTTGAAGTTCTGAAATTTAGTGATTATTTCTGTCCGAAGTCAATTCCAACCAACTTGGAGTCCGATTGGTATCATTCCAACTTTAAAGAACCCTTACAGACCTTTTTCACAGTGCCTAATGATCATAATTTTAGACAGCGATCCTGTGGGCACGAGTTCATTTGTTGGCCCACTATAGCCACTTCAAGTTTGGAAGCCTATGAGTCAGACAGCATTTCCAATTGGTCTTCCTCACTACTGGTCGTGAGTCTCAAACATGGGCAACTTTACAGACTCAAGTTGGATAACTCTCGTTCTCGAATTGAAGAGAATCCAGAGTCGTTATTTCGGACACAAAATCGCTACAGAGACATAGCAATCCATCCTGATGGAAAAACTTTTTATATCATCACAGACAGCGGGGGACTGACCAAAGCCATTAAAGGAGGGAGTACGAAAGACCTGCATCATCCCGGAACGATTCTTCAATTTAGCTTCCGAGATACCCACTGAAAGATTAGTGAATAACTCTGCAAGAAACTTCTGATTTCCTACAAATTTAGATCTTAGACGCATCAAAAGATCATTTTAGAAAACACTTTAACTACTGAAGATAGAGCTTTTTGATTTCTAGTTTGGCCCACCGTAGCTAACAGCAATTTTCAAAGGCAGGAATATTCAGTGCATTCCCCTAGATCAATTTACTTCCATACAATCGCAAAATCTGGGGGGATATGCGAACCACTATCACTCTGTTTACGCTTTCGATAATTTTTGTGCTGACAAGTTACAGCACTCTATTTGCCTGTCATCTGGGAATTTGGGCTGGAGCATGGACTGTTGGGCACAAAGAGAATCGGGTTGGGGTCAATTCAATTCCACCAAGAAATATTTTTGAAATATCTACAGAGATGACACGAGTTTCCTCAAAGCACACAACAGCAAGCTCGTATGGGACCACGGATTCTACTATCATTACCACGAATTGTGACTTTAAAAGCGCTAATATTGAGAAGTTCTTCAATGATAGTTATGAGCAAATTGCTGAAGAAAGTGCCCGAGGTACAGGCTCCCATTTGGAGGCTTTGGCGTCGTTAACGGGGTGCCCCGCAGATCAATATGGTACTTTCGAGCAAGTTATCCACAGAAATCATCAATACGTTTTCGCAGAAAAAGACTATGATCTATCTGTGAAACAACTCTTCAACATGCTCAACTCTGAGAGTGAACTAAAGTCCTGCCTTCAAAGTTCCTAGATCCCCATCGAATAACTCAGAATCAATTTGAATGAAGTTTTTTCTTCAACTTGGACTAATCTCCCTCCTTCCCCTCAATTACATCATAAGTGGTTCGGCCAAAATCAATTAGAACTCACCCAATTGCCCATGGAAGTACTTATTGCTGGAGGCTAAAAAGTCTATAAGGCGAAATGCTAAAATACGGTATTGGCGCTCAAGGGTTGTTTAGTTCATGGATGAGCAGTTTCAAAGAAACTTCCAACATCGTTTTGGATTTCATCTAGCAGTGCGTTTTGCGATGGAGCCTGGCCAGTTAATGACAGAGTCGGCAGTTGAGTGATTCGATTTGTGTGGCGAAGGTCTTTGATGCGTAATGCTTAGCGTGTGGGATAAAATTCTCGTCGGCCTTCAGCATGTCCGTGCCATAGCCCATCGTCGGCAGGGGCTTGATCTGCTGCCAAAGGAGCTTAGCGGTTTTGATCGTCCTTCTTCCACAGACAAAGCCGAGGACCTTGCCAAAGATGGAGTCCACCGCTGGTCAGAGCCAACATTGGGATTTTTTTTAGCGATGAACGTGCAGAGTTCATCGATTTCGATGAAGGAGCAGGCTTTGGTCTGTGGTGAGCTTTCTGAGAGTGCTTGGGCAGCTTGTACCAACCAGCGAGAGACCGTCTTGTGATGGATGCTGAGAACCCGGCCGATGGCTCGCATCCCCATCCCTTCAAGATAGAGTGGACAGGCCTGTTGCTTGAGGGCTAGATCTTTGCCTCGTCGTAGCGTTTGAAAGATCCGTCGACAGGCTTGTAACATTAGCGTTGGACACCACGGCTGGTGCCATAGCGAATAGAGTCAGGATAACGCAGTGAGGACATTGCATCGTTAGTTCTCCAAATCTTGGAGATTACTTCATTTGTCTAAAAGACGCTACTGCGCCAACCCTAAATCATCCTGAGCAATTTAGCTAATCTCCCAACCCTCAGCTAAGTGATTCAAAACACAATCTTTCTAAGTAAAAGTTGCGACCTCTAGCGTCACACAGACAATAAAAGCAAAGGAAATTGCATCAGTAGTGGCTTTAACAATACCCATGGCTTACAAGATTTTGCTGAGTTTGCTAAATAAATACGGAGGTGCTCCTCATAAAGAATGGAGCGTATGTGGGTGGGGAGGGTACTAACTCAGAGCTTGTTAAATGAGTAAAACAGGTCAAAAAGTTCACTTTTTTCTCCCATATTTAACTAGAGAAATTCTCATAATTAAATAAGACAGGGAATAGAAAATAGCCAATAATTTGATGTGCACAGGCCATTAGCTCAGTTGGTAGAGCAGCGGATTCCAAACCCTTCGCGTAATATTATAACGCTGCCCTCCACCTCCAAGCTCTCTTCCTCTAATTGACCTCGGCCCGTTTCGGGGAAAATTTCACAAAAGAGGTCTCAGAGCCTTATGGCAATGAGACTTCCTTAGCAGATCGTTGTCAATTCCCTTCAGAGATTAAGGGATTCACAGCAAATCTAACAAATCTTTACAGAGTGAGCGCTTTACACTCTGAATCAGACATTTTCAGCGCAAAATAAGTGTCGACTTGAATCGACATGAGATTTGAGTCAATACTGAAATCTGTTTAAGCATTGAGTTCATCAACCCAGAGGACTCCTACGTCTTAATAGTGATTTGTTATGGAATAGGGCAATTGAATTCCGATGATCCTCCGGCAACTGATCCTGAATCAAGTCTTTTAATCCTCTGGTCATTTTCTGGGGCTGACTCATTTTGGTTATACGCTTTCTCTTGGGTATTGTGGAAAGCCAGAAAATATTCCGCAAATGCATCTTGCTCCCCTCCAGTAACGCTAAAGCTGTTGTTTAGCCCAGGATCCTTGGTCAAATCTCCATCGGGAAAATCTTGCGGATCCCCATACATCTGACCGCTGTAAAGATTGGTCCGATTGGGTGCGCTCAAACTATCAAATGGGTAACCATCCCCACCATTGACCAGAAAATTTAGCGATACTAGCTTAATCTTAATATTTTCATCCAGTACTGACCCGTTTTCAACTAGCACAGTTCCATCAGATCCATCATTGTTAAGTAAAACTAGCTTACGCACTCGCTCCCCATTTCCAGCTGCAGTACGACTTGCATAGGATGCGTCAAACTCAAATCTCATACCTCCAACTTGGGGGAATTCCCCAGGACTGTTGTCGTCTCCTACCATCCGCAAGCCATTCTCTAGTAAATCTTTCAACTCTGCCGTCGTCACATCTACTACTACAAGTCCGTTGTCAAATCTGAAGGTTGATTCTAGATGTCCCTGAGAGATGGCGTTATTAGCACCACCTAAAGTTCCAAATGCTGCCGGCGGTAAAGTTTCAATTTCACCTGCTTCGTTCAATCTTTCAATTCCGATTGAGGATCTTATTCCACCACCATTTTTTAGTGAGACATCGACTTTTGCAGTGCCTTCCAAAATTTTGTTAGCGTACCAAAGATTTGCATCTGCACTCAAATTACCTAGCCTAGTTTCTTGAACTCTTACGGAATATCTTCGCCCATCAAGATAAGATTTCGTATATCCTACTACGACTGCGTACTTGGCTTGAATAACTTCCATGAGCGCATCTGAGATCTCTCTAGCCTTCGAATTTGTTATGCCGCCTACACTTGAAGCTACCGCTGCTGTGGCCGCATAGGCTCCGTTCAGTTCAGGGTCTAAGCGATTTGTCAATAATTTTCCGTTGCTGTCAAAATGAGCTACTAGCCGTCCAAGGTATTTGTGATCTGAACTCACGTTGACTATCGCAGTAGGATTGCCACTCAAATCATTTGTAAGAAACGGGTATGTTTCGGTAAAAGCACTATCTGCAGTGACACTTGATGTGTAAAGCACATCATTCTCATCCCCCATCATCGTTCCAGAACCTCCAGCAACAATGATGTCAACATCTTTGATTCTTGTAGCAAGAGATTTTTCACAATTGATGTCTTGCAAGTGTGATAAAAGAACAATCTTATCAATACCTTGATTTGTCAGTGAATCAATTGAATTCTGTACGATGGGTGCTAATTCTTCAGTTGATGTTGGCAAACTTGGTTGAAATAATAAATCTCCTGGCGAAGTAATAAGCTTTATTTCGGGTGTAGAAACACCTACCAAACCGACAGCCTCACCATCAATAATTTTTACAGCATACTTTACGAATTTTGCACCTAGATTTTCAACCAGAGCTCCATCAGTCCCGGCTTCAAGATCAGAAGCTTCAAAATTACTAGCGTTTGTGGATAGGAAGGGGAAATCTGCTGTGAATCCATCTCCGTTGATTGCGTCCGCAAGATTGCCATCCCCTTGATCCAACTCGTGATTGCCCAGGGCGCTCGCATCCAAACCCAATTCCTTCAAAATCGCAAATTCCGCGTGACCGGGTTCGTTACTACCAGTTATAGCTTCAACTTCGTCACTCTCTGACGCGAAATAGCGCGGGCCAGGGATAATATTGTCTCCCGAACTCACAAAAAGTGTTTTGTTGCCGTATGTGGGATCAGATTTGAAGGAACCAACTAATGTAGCAAAATGCTCAACAGATTCGAACACATCGTAGACTGATCCATCCACGTCAGAAAAATGCAAAAGTTGTAGAGTAAATGCAGGACCGTTGCTGTTATCATCATCAGAAGCGCAACTTGGGAGAACTATAATTACTGCGCTCAGGGCACCAATGACAAATGTTTTCCAGTTTTTCATGAGATTCTTAGGTATAAAGATGTACAATCACTTTGCTTAATCAAAAAAGAAATGTGATTTTGATAACAATTATTAATATACTTTTAAAATGTTTGGATTATATTCGAGATTAATTTGAATTTTGTTATGATTTCAAATTTGCTTGGATTCACACTTCCTAAGTCTGCGTAGCTTTCCAGTAATATTTAGGCTGAAATACCTCATTCAGCACGCGTCCATGGACGTGTCCACCTGCTAGTTTGATAGGATAAATCAGGGTAAAAGAAGGGTGGGAAAGGAAATTAGCCTCTAGACTAGATAAGTCCACGGCTAGAGGTAATTTGAAGTAAAGTTGTGAAATGGTGGAGGTGGCGGGAGTCGAACTCTGCACTATGCCATGAATTATTGGGCTTTGAGGGGTTTAGGTGTCCACATAGGTGACAATTGTGGCATTGGAGCTTAAGGGTTATTTAGTTTATAGATGAGCAGTTTCAAAGAAACTTCCAACATCGTTTTTGATTTGCTGTAGCAAAGCGTTTTGCGATGGAGCCTTGCTAGATAATGCCTCAGTCGGCAGTTGAGTGATTCGATTTGTGTGGTGAAGGTCTTTCCTGCGTAATGCTTAGCCTGTGGAATGAAATTCTCGTAGGCCTTCAGCATGTCCGTGCCATAGCCCATCGTCGGCAAGTGCTTGATCTGCTGCCAAAGGAGCTTACCGGTTTTGATCGTCCTTCTTCCACAGACAAAGCCGAGGACCTTGCCAAAGATGGAGTCCACCGCTGGTCAGAGCCAACATTGGGATTTTTTTAGCGATGAACGTGCAGAGTTCATCGATTTCGATGAAGGAGCAGGCTTTGGTCTGTGGTGAGCTTTCTGAGAGTGCTTGGGCAGCTTGTACCAACCAGCGATAGACCGTCTTGTGATGGATGCTGAGAACCCGGCCGATGGCTCGCATCCCCATCCCTTCAAGATAGAGTGGACAGGCCTGTTGCTTGAGGGCTAGATCTTTGCCTCGTCGTAGCGGCTGAAAGATGCGAAGGCAGGCTTGTAACATTAGCGTTGGACACCACGGCTGGTGCACTAGAGAATAGAGTCAGGATGAGCACAGTGGGGACATTGCATCGTTAGTTCTCCAAATCTTGGAGATTCCTTCATTTGTATAAACGACGCAAATGCGCCAACCCCCAAAATACCATGGTAGAATGTGTCGGGCCTAAGAGTATGGTCATACTGCAGCCCAAAAACTTCGAGGAGAGTATGAAAATCTGCCAATTGAAAAAATAGCGATTTAAATTACGCGGGATGGAGCATATATATACCAAAATTTGAATACTTAACTGACATTCAAATTGCTACTTTTACAACTGACATTCGAAACTCTTTTGGCATCCAGCTTGGTACTGCCAATGTTTAGGAAATCACCGAACTCCGCTGGTAAAAAGTCCAATTGATTCAACTCCCTTCCTGATCAGTTCCCCCATATTCTAAAACAGAATTCATATTCTTTGTATTGCCAAGTCGGGCATTAGCCACCATACTTGGGCCCTTGATTTAAGGTGAAGGCTTTCGGGTAGATCATCAGCATCAACCTTTCAAAGTCTGTAATGATAATCCGTCACTTTTTCCAAAACATGAGGTAAAATGAGTAGTCATCAGTCGCTGAAAATTTCTAGACGAACATTGATCAAAGGCACAGCCAGCGCTTTCGTGCTTGCACCGAGCCTCGGAATCTTGCCCTTGGCCTCGGCAAAAGACCCAATCAAGGCTGCTGGCATCTACACAGTCCCCGTTGAGCAGCAGTGGGTAAGTCGAATTCACAAAGCGGCGTTGGCAGCACAGTCACGAGGTGACATCGCCTACACGTTTACAGAAAATACTGCCAACACTGACTATCCAAGAGTGATGAGGGAATATGCAGAGCAAGGAAACACTCTAATCATCGGAGAAATTTTTGGTGCCGAATCAGAAGCAAGAGAGGTTGTGGCAGAATACCCCGAAGTTGCTTTTTTGATGGGATCATCTTTCAAGGAAGACCCAAGTCTGCCCAATCTAGCCGTCTTCGATAACTACATCCAGGATGCCTCGTATTTGTCGGGTATTATTGCTGGGGCAATGACAAAGTCTGGTAACATCGGAATGGTTGGTGGATTCCCAATTCCCGAGGTGAATCGATTGATGCATGCCTTCATGGCAGGAGCACGAGAGATGAATCCTAACATTCGTTTTCAAGTCTCTTTTATCGGCTCATGGTTTGACCCACCGAAGGCCAAAGAAACTGCGTTTGCTATGATCGAAGGAGGCGCCGACCTTCTGTATGCAGAGCGCTTTGGTGTCTCGGATGCAGCTAAAGAGAGGGGCATTTTGGCCATCGGCAACGTGATTGACACCCAAGATCAGTACCCAAGCACCGTGGTCGCATCAGCCATTTGGCATTTTGAACCGACAATGGATGCTGCTGTTGCTGCCGTTCAAGCAGGGAATTTCAAAGCTGCGGATTATGGCATCTATTCGTTCATGAAGAATGGAGGATGTACACTTGCACCATACGGTACTTTCGCCGGTAAGATACCACAGAAGGCTGTTGATATGGTTGCAAAGCGGACTGCAGAGATCAAAAACGGTAGCTACACTGTCACGATCAATGACAACGAACCAAAATCTAGCTGATCCACTTTAAAGCTCTCTAAAGTGGGAGAAGTCGTTCTTCGTCTTGAGGGGATCACCAAGAATTTTGGAGCTCTCAAGGCGAATGAAAATGTCAGCCTGAATTTAGAGAAGGGTGAGGTACTTGCGCTGCTGGGTGAGAATGGTGCAGGCAAAACCACCTTAATGAACATCCTTTTTGGTCAATACACCGCCGATTCCGGAAGGGTGGAGGTTTTTGGCAAAACTCTTCCACCAGGGATGGCCCGTGCGGCTTTGGATGCCGGAGTTGGAATGGTTCACCAACATTTCACTCTCGCACACAATCTCTCCGTTCTTGAGAACGTCATTCTTGGGACCAGTTCTCTCTGGTCCTGGAAGCTACGATACAAGCTAGCCCGCCAGCAACTCCTCGAACTTGCCAATCGGTATCACCTGAAGATCAATCCTGATGCGAAAGTCTCTTCTCTGAGTGTGGGAGAGCGTCAACGAGTAGAGATTCTCAAAGCTTTGTTCCGACAAGCTAAGATCCTGATCCTTGATGAACCAACCGCTGTCCTGACTCCTCAAGAAACCGAATCACTTTTTGAGACCTTAACGGAAGCTACAGAACAAGGACTATCTATAATCTTCATCAGCCACAAACTCCATGAGGTAATGAAAATTGCCCAGAAAGTGGCCATTCTTCGTTATGGGAAACTCGTAGCTACCAAAGAAACCAAAGAAACCAGCCCAAATGAATTAGCTGCTTTGATGGTTGGGAATCCGATCAACCCCACAGCGGTTACAAAAAGAGAGTCCGGACCTGTACTAATGGAGTTATTGAATATATCCACTGATACTCAGCATCAATCAAAGGGCCTGCAGAATGTGTCTTTGAGGCTTTGCTCCGGCGAAATTGTGGGGTTGGCTGGTGTCTCTGGTAACGGGCAAACATCAATTGCAGATTTGGTTGCAGGACTGATCACTCCCTCTCAAGGGAAACTGCATTTGGATGGAAAACCGATAAACCGTTGGTCTCCACGCCAATCGGTTCTTAGTGGTATCGCGAGAATTCCTGAAGACCGACATCATGCCGGGACGATCGCTGATTTTTCATTGACGGAAAATTCCATCATTGAAAGATATCGTGATCAGCCATTTGCTCGCCATGGGTGGGTCAATTGGCAAGCCGCAGTAGGTTTTACACAGGAACTCATCAAGCAATACGATGTTCGTTGCCCTGGTCCGGATACGAGAATACGTTTCCTTTCAGGGGGGAACATGCAAAAACTCATTTTGGGGCGTGTGCTCCAGAACGACCCCCGAGTGATCCTTGCACATCAACCCTCACGCGGCTTGGATATTGGAGCTGTCCACTACGTCCACAAGGAATTATTGGAAGCCCGTCAAAAAGGTGCGGCCATTCTACTAATTTCCGAAGATTTGGATGAGATTCTCAAATTATCAGACATCATTCATGTTTCCTCAGAAGGCAGAGTTAGCCCTCCTTTTCAACGAGGTAAAGTAACACCTACTGAGTTGGGTGGTTGGATGTCTGGGGCTGCATTCGCCAAGCAAGAGTCTATGCATGCGTCTTGAAGTGATCCCACATCCAAGCCTGTCCAGGAGATTCCTACCACCGATTTTAGCACTAACCGCTACCGTCTTCATCGCATCCTTTCTCGCGATGGTTGCTGGGGGGAATCCTTTCGCTGTCTTGGGGTTGATCATTAAAGGTGCAGTGGGTTCTAAGTTTGCCCTGCTTGAAACTCTAAATCGTGCAACACCGTTAATCTTCACGGGACTGGCAGTTGCGGTAGCTTTTCGTGCCAAGTTATGGAACATCGGAGCCGAAGCACAGCTATATTCAGGTGCCATTGTAGCCGTACTAATGGGTACAGGCGCCCTCGCCTGGTCTGCTCCAGCACTCATTCCCGCAATGATCATCTGTTCCATGTCAGCGGGTGCGATGTTACTTCTAATCCCTACTCTCCTGAAAACCAGGTTAGGTGTGGATGAAGTCGTTACTACTCTCTTGCTCAATTTTATTTTCCTCCTACTCGTTTCTCTGTTGCTTGAAGGCCCTCTCAAAGATCCAATGGGAATGGGTTGGCCCAAGTCCGCCCGTTTGCTTGCAGAGGCCCGTCTACCAAGAATTGTTGATGGGCTACGATTGCACTGGGGTTTTGGGATTGCTTTAATTGCAGCTTTCGTTATCTGGATCGTGAACATAAAAACTACTTTTGGTTACGCTATGAGGGCCGTGGGCTACAACCCTGAGGCGGCAAGATATGCAGGAATGCCTGTAAATTTAATCATGACTCAAACAGCACTGCTATCAGGAGGGCTCGCTGCCCTAGCTGGGTTCTCCGAAGTAGCCGGCCTCAAAGGCACCCTGACTCTTGATCTTTCACCCGGCTTTGGTTATTCCGGAATCATTGTAGCCATGCTGGCCTTGCTACATCCTCTGGGGGTTGTCGTGGCGGCTCTGTTTGTTGCAGGTGTTTTTGTGGGGGCTGACAGTATGAGCCGGGCAGCCGGAGTTCCCACCTATCTCGCAGATATCATGCTCGCTACTGCACTGCTTCTAATGGTGGTTGCTGTATTACTAACAAAGTTCCGGATCATGCGGGATTAATTCATGGAGATATTAGAAATTTTTCTGACTGCAAGTTTCTGGACTGCAGCGATCCGAATCGCAAGCCCATTAATTCTAGCAACTATGGGAGAGTTGATTTGTGAACGAGCCGGTGTTCTCAACCTCGGTATCGAGGGAATCATGGTCGCTGGAGCCTTCGTTGGTTGGTTTGGGGCTTACATTGGTATGGGTCTTTGGGGTGGGGTACTACTGGCTTTCGTGGTTGGAATGTTCTTAGGGTTACTTCATGCGAGCATGACCGTCAGCTTGGGATTATCCCAGCATGTGGTGGGTCTGGGAATCACACTTTTGGCAACATCGCTGACTTATTATGCCTACCGAGTGGCTTTACCTGAGGTAACTTCTCCACCAAAGATCGAGGCCTTCCAGCCTATCTCTGTCGCCATTTTAGCTTACATCCCAATCCTAGGGCCTGCCATGGCTGAACAGACTCCCCTAACTTATTTAGCTATTGCAACAGTACTGATCACTTCATTTGTATTGTACAGGACTCCACTGGGTCTAGCTCTCAGGGCTGTTGGAGAAAATCCATCTTCTGTTGCAGCTCAGGGGCTATCTGTGCTTGGGTTACGGATAGGTGCGGTAGTGGTTGGATCAGGTCTAATGGCACTGGGGGGTGCCTTTTTGACTCTTTCAGCCTTTGATAGTTTCTTTTTTGGGATGGTCAATGGCCGTGGTTGGGTTTGCATTGCACTCGTTGTCTTCGGCGCCTGGAAACCTCACAAAGCCTTCTTGGGAGCAATTCTATTTGCGGCTTTCGATGCCTTTCAGATTCGGCTTCAGCAGAGCACCATCGGAGCAGACATTCCCTATCAGATTTTCTTAATGATGCCCTATTTCTTGTCCATCGCTGCTTTGGTGGTTATGTCTCGGAAAGCAGAGGTCCCAGCAGCATTGATGGTACCCTTCTACAAAGGAGAGCGCTAATGTTTGACATCATTGTGAAGGGAGGAACCTTGCCAGATGGTCGAGTTCTAGATATTGGCATCGAAGGGACAAAAATTTCGGCGATGGAGAAAGATCTAAACAGTCCAACTGAAATACTTATCGAAGCTCAGGGGGACCTGGTGTCTCCTCCTTTCGTGGATCCGCATTTTCACATGGATGCCACTTTGTCCTATGGAACTCCGCGCCTGAACAAATCTGGAACATTGTTGGAAGGCATTTCTCTCTGGGGAGAATTGCTTGAGATAGCAACCGTTGAAGAGATGGTAGATCGTGGCTTGGCATACTGTGATTGGGCGGTTTCCATGGGCCTGCTCGCTATCCGAAGTCATGTAGATACCACGGCTGATCACCTGAGGACCGCTGAGGCAATGCTCGAAGTACGTGAGCAAGTGAAAGGATATTTGGATCTACAACTAGTAGCCTTTCCGCAAGATGGTTTTTTTCGAGCACCAAATGGTCGAGAAAATTTAATCCGAGCTTTGGACATGGGCCTCGATGTGGTTGGAGGGATTCCTCATTTTGAACGGACGATGGAGGATGGTCGAAGATCAGTCCAGGAGTTGTGCCGTATCGCTGCAGATCGAGGTCTGCTTGTAGACATGCACTGTGATGAGAGCGACGATCCAATGTCACGCCATGTGGAGTCACTCGCAGCGGAAACCACTGTTCTAGGCCTGCATGGGAGAGTAGTGGGCAGCCACCTGACTTCGATGCATTCAATGGATAATTATTATGTATCCAAGCTGCTGCCTTTGATGGCTGAAGCTGGACTTCAGGCAATTTCGAATCCACTGATCAACATCACGCTTCAGGGCCGACACGACATTTTTCCAAAAAGACGCGGCTTAACCCGTGTGCGGGAAATGCAGGCACAGGGGATTGATGTCGGTTGGGGGCAAGATTGCGTACGCGATCCTTGGTACGCGCTAGGCACCGCAGATATGCTAGATGTGGCCTTCATGGGCATGCACGTTGCCCAGATGACTAGTCCTGAAGAAATGGCGCGATGTTTCGAAATGGTCACCGAAACGAACGCCAAGATCATGCATCTTGAGGACTATGGTCTTGGGGTAGGCAAGCAAGCTTCTCTGGTGGTTTTGGATGCCGCTGATCCAATTGATGCTCTCCGATTGCGACCAGCAAGGTTGGCTGTCATTTCGAAGGGAAAACTGGTGAGTACTCAGCCAAGGGCTGATGCAACGATGAATTTACCCGGAAGGCCAACAATAAAGAACCGACGTCACCCTATTCCCCAGTCTAGATAGAAGATCAGACTCAAGGGGTTTAGGTCTGAGAAATCTACTTAACTTTTCTGCAGTCACTGATTGAGTTGAACAAGAACTACAATCATCAGGCAGCAAAGCCTTTAACAACCATCACCTTTTACAATCCTTATTTGTGACCTTTCCATCAGGCATTACTGTATTGCAGAGTCTTGTATTTGATTGGCCCTGAACAGTTGAAGCTTCTTCATCAAGCGTAGTACCCGTCAAATCCGCACCGTTCAAGTTAGACTGGTAGAAGGTGGCTCCGATAAGCTTTGCATTTTTTAAATTGGAGCCCATCAGATTGGACTCATAAATTTCTGTGCCCATCAGATTGGCTCTACCAAGGTCAGCATTTTCAAAATTTGCATACCAGACTTTTGCCCCTTCCAACTCAGCATTATTCAGAGTCGCGCTAACCAATTCAACTTCGATCAGGTTCGCACCCGTCAGATCAGTATCTTTTAGATTGGAATAATTGAAGGTCGCATTGCGCACTGCAGAATTTCTGAGGACACTCATCCACAAAGTTGCGCCTGTTAGATCTGCTCCTGAAAGTGTAACACCCGTTAAATCAGCTCCAGTTAGATCTGCGCCTGTCAGATCCACCCCGGTCAGGTCTGCGCCTGTCAAGTCTGCTCCAATGAGTTCAGCTCCGCGCAGATTTGCACTCACTAAATTAGCTTCTCTCAAGTTAGCTCCCAACAAACTCACATCATTCAAATTTTTGGAATCAAGATTTGCTTGGATCAAGTTACAGTCATTACAGATGCGGGTTGTCAGCAACTTTTGAAGATCAAGTTCATCGTAGGCATAAATCGGCTTGGTAACCAAAATGATCGGAATCAAGCAAACAAATCTCGCACAAAAAGACGCTGTACTCAGTTTCACTAGAGGATCCTCGCCAGTAGATAAATTAATTTTTGAAGTCTTTTTTGAAAAATTGCTAAACGAAGAATGATCTCTGAAAGCGAGATTCTGAAGAATGAGGGCTAGATCTGGAGTAATTTAAGATCAGAAGAGGCTAGAGCAATTTTGTACTTCTGATACGGTCCGTAAATTTTTGTAGAATTGAGTTTTACACAGAGAACGGGAAATCTGGTAAAAATTTCAGCTAAAAGCTTTCAAAAAGCGAATATAATCCATTTCTCAAGATTGGTGCGAGTGAAGGGCACCGCCACATTAGTATTTATGCAGCTTCAATTAGAAATACTCAATCACTAGCCAACAAACTAGCCAACAAAATAAGTTGGTCGCATCTGTAAATATTTTGCTTTGTGTCTCCAGATAGTAGGTATTCTAACCACAGAATTCAACCCAAATGAAATGTATGTGTGCAGAAAAGAATTGCAGACTACTAGAACAGAAAATGGGCTGAATCGACCAAGAATCACTTTCCAAACTACAATGAAACTAGTGAAAAATGTATTAGCGTTATAGATTTCAGTCCAAAGAACTCAGCATCTCCTCATAGTTCAACTCACCCTTCTCTTTCCCAGCCAGTTTTACCTTCAATTCCAGAGCACGTAGCACATACGACCAGTTTCCTAGTGAAGTATTGATCCACAGAAACTGATCAACCAACTCCTTGAGATCATCTGGGTTCTTCTCGATCGCCCCCAATAATGGTGACGCATGATAGTGCTCGAAGATTTTCAGATGCTTGACTAGCTGATTCAGTGCTCTCAGTGATGTCCGGTAGTCACAAGCTTCCAGAGCTCTATCCTTCAGGTCAATGTACTGCTTTACAGTCGAATCTACCCGTATTTGTAA
>JACLAD010009885.1_pt1 | contig 29319 bp, 1 predicted proteins | sample 8027901 | NCBI WGS metagenome assembly JACLAD01 (sample SAMN15725071, study PRJNA655200) | protist metagenome | isolation source: fluorescence activated cell sorting (FACS) single amplified genomes of... | place: Spain: Blaines Bay Microbial Observatory, Mediterranean Sea | collected 2016-07-05 | reverse complement strand
CCCGGTGCTAAGTTTTCTACATAAAAATGCTGGACGTGCCGGGTGAGAGCACCGTCCGTGGCAGGGACCCCAGAACCGCATCGCGTCGACGACGGTTAAGGCGCCCTGGTCAGTGAAAGTGTCGTAAAAATGGAAGTGTGGCATTGCTTGCAAGGCCACTGTCATTCGGCCGGCTGCGGGGCGTCGAACTGTGCTTCGAGATCGGCACCTTGGGCCTCACCGGCATGAGGCTCACTTGGCCGGCTCCTCAAAGCTTCCGCGGCGCGGTCCGAGCGAACCCCGAAAGCCCGCGGGCCGGTTCAGCGGAGCCTTCCCGGGTGAGCCGCCAGCCCGCGGTCCGCCCGGTCCGCCCGGTCCGCCGGGGAACCGCGGCATTCCACCGGGCGAACCCCCGCCGGGGCGTGGGGGAAGTCCACCGGGGCCGCGCTGGACCGGAGGCAGAAAAACGGGGCCTCCGGTCTTGGAGAACGGATCGGCCGAGCCTCCCGGCCCGCGCGGGGGCGGCAGGCCACCGGGAGATCGGAATGCGTTGCCGGCGGTGATCCCGCGCGCCGCCGCCCCAAAAGAGGGCCGGCGGAACGCGGGGCGGGGGCCACCGGGCCCTGGCGTCCGAAAGGTGGGGCCACGCGGTCCTCCTGGCGGCGACAGCGGGCCGGGACCGCGAGGGAGGGGCGGGCGCGGGCCGAATGAACCCCGCCGCGCGGCGGGGCTGGCCCCAGGGAGCGAGGGCTTGCGCGGCGGCGTCGACGCACCGAGCGTCATGCCGCCTGCGAACGGATCAGGGCCACCAGGCTGACTCCGCGGTGTCCCCGGCATGCTGCGCTTGCTGGGTGCCTTGCTCGCGTCGGCGTCGGCCAGATCCTTTTCGAGGTCCCCGAACGGGTCGGGGTCCTGCCGCATCGCCACAATCGCCGGTGGGCGCACCCACGGCGTGTCTGGGCTGACTGCCGATTGCATCGTCTTGTTCGACATCCTCGTGATGGTCTTCTTGCCAACAGACGGCCGCCGCAGCTTGTACGCAACGATGAAAGCAAAAAGGACGATGAAAGCCAGCAGGCCGACAGGCAGCGCCCAGTACACCGAGGCCATGCGCACTGGGGTGCCGAACGAGCCCCCGAGCGCGCTCGAGAGCTCAACGCTGTTGACCGACGTCGGATTTCCGGCCACGTGGATCGCGCCGGGCCGAAGCCGGACCTGCAGCGCGGCAATGCGCGGCTGCATCGCGATTCCCGGAGTGCTGACGTCGGAAACCCGGATTTCAAGCACGTCCTCGGCAACCCAGACGCCGGTCATGGCAAAGCCCAGCGAGATGGAGGCGCCGTCCTGCCAAAACTCGAAGAGCGACTCGATTTCGACCTTCGAGCTGACGGGAGGCACGTCGGTTGCGTGGCTGAACTGGATTGTGAAGACATCGCCGTCGGAGTATTCGTTGTCCCGGTTGTCCGGGTCGCTTGCCTCAAAGGACGTGATCGACGGCCCACGCGTCAGCGAGGCATCAACAACGGGGTCCCAATCAGCGTTTTCCGGCAGGTCGATCCTCGTGACCCCCGTCGCTCCGGGGTCGGCCGATCCGAGGTAGTTGTCGAGCCCAGAGCCGTACGCGTCGGCCTGGATGGAGAGCACATCACGGAGATCGGCCTGGCTCGAAATGGTCTGGCCGTTACTGTTGGTAATCCAGATGACGAGCTGGTCAGAATCGAAGACGGAAGTGCCGGCCCGCCGGGCCCGCCGACCACCAATACCGAGCGCGGACAGATCCAGGTCGGGGCAACCGCCGCGGGACGAAGACCACTGTGCCGCGATGGAGCCGAGCTGCCCAATCGACAGCCCAGCCTGCTCGGGGAGCTGAAGATGCAGGATCTGGTTCAGCTCGGCCGGGAGCGCCTCCGTGCAGCTGACCCGATCGAGCGGACCGTTGAACCCGAGCGTGACCTTGGTGCCCCGCGGCAGCGTTTTGCCCACCTCTGCCGGCGAGGTATCGGCGAGCCCAAAGTCCAGCGTGATCGAGGTGACCGCCGGGAGGGCCTTCCCCCAATCCCCGCGAATGGGCGGCGAGAGTGATTCAGACGGCAGCGAGCGATTTGCCACGTTACGAATGTCAGCCGTGGGGCGCACGGAGATGGTCGCGGACATCCCGAGGACCTCACTCTTGCCGAGCCACTCAACAGTCGCCGGAACCGAGCTCGAGAGGATCCGAGGGTCGCACGACGGATCGACGCACACGCAAACGAGGCAGTCCTCAAAGGTGACAACGAACGTGTCGGCCGCGGCCCACATTCCGGTGTAGCCTGCGACGGTGCCAGCCTCAAAGTAGCTCCCGAGATCGAAGAGCCGGTCGACGGCGGCTTTATCCTGGACGCTCGAGCCGAGTGCCATAGCGGCACTGCCGATGTTTGTCGCCTCGTTGAACTCCACGGTCAGGGTGTCGCCATTGCTGAAGACGAAGTCGGCGTTGTCCGGATCGGCTATCGTGACTGCAACGATCTGCGGCCCCGGAAGATCGACCGTAACCGTGATCTTCGCGGTTGCACACGCGCCATAATAGTCGCAAACCTCGTACTCGAGCGTCTCAGTGCCGTAAAATCCGTTGGCTGAAGTGGCTACCTGGGCAATGTAGTCGATCACAGCACGGGACTGGCCGTCGACAACGACAGTTCTCACCATCGCAATGTTCTCTAGCGCCGCTGGCTGCGTAAGAATCCTAACGTTCATTGGGTTGAGCACGTGGCGAGCGTCAATTGGCTCGCTCTCGTCAGCGTCGGTGGCCGCGGCAACGACATCGAAGGCGTGAGATTCCCCGACTATGAGCGTCGTTGTGAAGTCTGCCGCTGCCGGGGCGTCATTAATGCTCGTCACGGCGATCGTCGCAGTCCCGGTGGAGCAGCTCTCGTACGGGTCGCAAACCCGAAACTCGAACGTCTCGGTGCCGTGATAGTTTGCGTGCGGCGTGTACAGTACGATTCCAGTCCGCTCGTTGAGGAGCAGGCTGCCCGAATCGACGGACTCGGTGACCAGCGTCACGGCTAGCTCGTCACCCGCGTTGTCAACGTCGTCGACGTAACTGCGGACCATCACCATGTAGGGCGTGTCTTCCTCCGTTGTCGCGCCGACGATATCACGCACGACCGGGGGATCGTTAATCGGCGTAATTGTCACTCCCACTCGTGCCTCACGGCACGCGCCGCTGGCATCGCACGCCATGTAAAAGTAGCGGTCGAGCCCATTGTAGTTATGGACCGGGAGGTAGGTTGCCCGCCCCGTGATCGGATCGTAGTGCACCGTGCCGTGCTGGGGCTGCTGAGAAATGTGTAGGTGGGAACCAACGAGCACCGTCTCTTTGTCCTCGACCAGTGCCAGGAGCGATGTCTCGATCTCTGTATCCTCATCGACTACCAGGTCAAGATCTTCAACAAAGGGAGGATCGTTGCGGGGGATGACTGCAAAGATGATGTCGTTCTCGGCGCAGAGCTCAAAGTTGTCGCACACTTCAAACCGGAAGCCATCGGGCCCATAGTAGTCTGGATTGGGGGTGTACGTGACGTCAGTGCTGGTCCCGACAAAATCGGTCGACAGTGTGCCATTTTGTGGCATCGTGACGACGCGGAAGTTGGCACCGAGTAGCGAATCCTCGATGTCGTGGCTGAACGCCTTGAGATCTAGAAGGAAACCGGCACTGTCCTCCGCGAGTTCGAAAGTGAAGCTCGCAGCAGACGGTCTGTCGTTGACCGGGCCAACGGTATAGTGAACCTCCGCAGACGTGCACAGGTCACCGGCGTCACATGCGGTGAACGTGAGGCCATCGGTGCCGTGGTAATGCAGGTCCGGTGTGTAGAAGAGAGTGTGGTCCGTGATGATCGCAACCCCATGGGCTGGCTCCAGCGCAATGGTAAAGAGGAGCGCCGATGGTGGCTCCTCAATGTCGGACACAAGTGCCGCAAGATCCGTCTCCAACGTGGTGTCCTCGGCAAGCGACACGTTAAGACTCACACTTGTCGGGACATCGTTCACGCTCTGGACATCGATCGAGATCGTGGCATATGCGCAGAGACCGCCGTAATCGCACACTCGGTACGGAATAACCTCAACTGTGCCAGCATGAGCGCTGTTCCAGTTCGGCTCCGGCGTGTACGTAATTAGGCCGCTTGCCGGTACTTTCCAGCACATCTCCTCGCCCGAACCGCCGTCGCCCGAACTATCGTAGCCCGAGCCATCGTCGCCCGAGCCATCATCGCCCGAACTATCGTAGCCCGAGCCATCGTCACCCGAACCATCATCGCCCGAACCGTCTGTAGCTCCAGAGTCTTCGGCAGGCCCAGAGTTGTCGCATGCAACCTCGAGCAGGCCGGTGATCTGACCGTACACAGGAAGGCGCACAATGTTGAACCCACCGACGGGGTTTTCGTTCTCGTTGGGCTTGTCGCTTATGAGCGCAGAAATGTCAATTGTAATCGCCGTATCTTCGTTCGTCACCGCAGCAAGGTCACTCGCAGTGGGCCGGTCGTTGATTGACGTGACGTTAAGCGTAATCTCGCCGCGGTCGCACAGGCCAGTACTATCGCACACACGGTACGTAAACGAATCCATGCCAAAGTAGTCCTCCTCAGGAGAATACACGACGGCCCCGTCTAGCACCTCGGTAATTGTGCCAAACGCCGGCGGCAGATCGATGATCACGCTCGAGTCGTCGAGAGTATCATCCGGGTCAGTGAAGTGCGGCAGTATGTTGAGCTCTACCGACGCATCCTCGTCAAGCACTACGGGAATGTCGTACGGGTAGCTCGCCAACTTGCGCGGGGCGTCGTTCACAGCAGACACGCTCACGGAGGTAGTAACAACTTCGCTGGCGCTCCCGCTCGGATCGTGCACGATGACTTCGATCTGGCGCGTGGCCGTGACAGGGTCTTCGGTAAGGACCTCAAAAGTCACAAGGCCGAGGATCCGGTCCCACTCAGCAAGCGGCGCACGGCCGTTGAGCCGAAGGGTGCCGTCGGCATACGACCAGCTGATCAGATCACTTTCGCTCGGCACGGAGAGCACGTCGTTTCCGGCCAATTCGGCGGCATTGGCGATGCGGACGATGGCCGAGTCGAGTTCCACGTCATCGTCCTCCTCGACGTGGGAGCCGGGGAAGAGGGTGACCCTCACGTCCTCGTTCAGGTTGACCGCCACACGGGACGTGTCTAGGACAAAGCGGGGAGGATCGTTGATCGGCACGATGCTGACGCTGCTCGTCCGGACGTCACTCCACTTGTCCCCATCGTACACGGAAAGCACCACGGTGCGCAGAGTGCCAGATGGTTCGTCGGCCAGGTTTTCGTACGCCAGAGTGGACAAGATTTCCCTGTACGCTGCGACGGGGGCCTCGCCGCTTACAGACAGCACGCCAGTCGCCTCTTCGTACACCGACGTAACGCGTGCATCCAGGATTGATGTCTTAAGAACCTCCAATGCACCGTCAGATACTTCTGCCAACGTTGCCCGCGCCTCGTGCAACATGTCGCTGTCAATGTCTGTCAGAGAGAAATTGGCACCAACAACAAGCACAGCTGGCCCTTCTTCAACGAACTCGACAGAGTGGTCAAAGTGCGGGCTGTCCATGTGCACGATTGGGGCATCGTTGACGCTCTCGAGCACAATCAGAGTGTTTGCGACAATGCCGGCGTCTGTTCCGTCGTTGACGACAAATTCAGCCACCCGTTCCTCCTCAGACGGTTTGCCCGGGTTGGACAGACCATTGTAATAGCCGACCGTTCTCAAAACCTTTGCAAAGTTGGCGACAGAGTCTGGGCCTTCAAGTAACAGCCGGCCGTCGGCGTAGTTGCTCTCGATGTGGGTACTGTCCGCGACAGCAACTAGATGCTCGGCCGAACCATCTGGCCGGGAGGTGAGTGTGACCGTTATGTTTGTCAGCATTGCGTCGTCGTCATCAATCAGGACCAGCGTCGGATCGGCAATGAGCACTGGGGCACTCCCTTCAACGTATTGCACAGCGTAATCGAGGCCGGCCGCAGCGCCGTTGAGGTCGAGCTGAGGCGCATCGTTGCTGTACTCGATCGTCACCGTGGTGGTGGCAATCACACTCCGGAACACGCCGTCAAAGACGGAGAACTCGATCGAGCGCGTCCCCGGGAACCGTGGCTCATCCTCGCCATTCTCGTACGTCACTGTGCGCAGCGCGGCCTCGAAGGCCGCCACGGTCGCCGGTCCGGTAAGGGTAAGCTCGTATGACGCGCTGTCGTACAGCACGCTCACGCCATCGCCGCTATCGGCCGTGAGGAACTCGGCGGCACCATCCAGCCCGTCCACGATGGTAACGGTGGCCTCAAGCAGCCGGAACTCGCCGCTGTCGGCATCGGTGAGACTCAGGTTGGTCGATACGACGGCAATCGGCTCGCCCTCCTCGGCGAACACCGCAGCAAAGTCGACGGATGTGATGTCGGCCGTGTTCAGGTCCAGGATAGGTCGCTGGTCGTTCACGAGCAGCATGTTGATCACGACGTTCGCCGTGTTGCTGTCGTGGCGGCCGTCGTTCACAGTCACGGCCACGGTGCGCGCGTCGGGCACTGGCTCCTCTGTTGCGTCGACGTACTGGAGCGTCCTGAGCACCGCTTGGTACTCGGCGACCGTCGCGCTGCCGCTGAGTGAGAGCACACCTGTGAGCGGCTCGTACGTGGCCGAGATCGAAGAGTTTGAAGTGTCGACGCGCAGTTGTTCGTGGGCAGACGAACCTCGATCCTCAACACCGAGGATGGTGGCCGTGGCCGACCGCATGTTGAAGATGTCGTTGTGATCAGCGTCGGAGAGCTCAAAGGCGGCCACATCGACTGTGGCGATGAACGGGCCATTTTCGAGGTAGATGGGCCGTGGGCTGCCAAGTGAAAGGCGTGGGGCGTGGTCGTTGACCGGCTGGATGGTAATATTCACGTGTGCCGTTGAAATATCCTCACCATCGGCAACGGCGATGCTGACATGCCGTGCACCCAGGGTGGGCTCGTCGCCGGCATGGAAATAGGCGACGTTCTGAACTGTGGCTTTTGCTACGTCGAGGGGGATGCCGCCGTCCGTAGCGCTGGTCACAACAAGAACAAACGAGTGGCTCAGACCTTCGGTTGTCACAACCACCTGATCCTCGGCCCCAGTATACACCAGGGATTCCTCAACGGCATCCGGGGGTGAGCTGAGCGTGATCGTAATATTGTCCCACGAGGAGTGGTCGTAGTCAGAGAAGACGAGCTGACTCCCGGCGACAGCGACGGGCTCACCGTTCTCTACAAAAGTCGTCTCATATCCAGTACCGAAGAGCGTCGTGTCGAGATCCACTATAGGCACATCGTTGACGGATGTCACCGTGACGGACAGTGCGTACTCTTCTGCGCTAAAGTGACTGAGAGATTCCCCTGAAAGTGTGTTCACGTTGTACTGTCCACCGAGGCCGCTAGTCATATCCCACGCCCGGAAGAGCAGCGTCTGGTTGCCGTGGAAGTGCAGATTTGGAAGAAAGCGGATCCGAGAATTTGGCCCAAGCAGCGTAGCCTGCTCCGGCGTTGCGTATTCGGGATAGCGCGCCCCGTTGATGAGGACGTCTCCAAAGAAGGTAGTCCACGACGAGCCCTCGGAGAGCATGTACTGCCAAGCGCCGTCCGGAGTCTCGGTTCCAGTGATCGCCATGCCGATTGTCGTGTTCTCATCGACGTCTGACGCGATTGGCCGCACGATACTCCCAACAGTCGATCCAAGGTTCAGTGCCGCGGGAATGTCTTCAGCGATGGTTGGCAGCGCCGATGCACGGCCATTGAAGATGGGTCGGTCGTTCACAGGGAGCACTTCAATACTGGCGGTCGCGGTGAGAGCGCTGATCGACGCTGTGGCTTCGTTCGCGTGCGATCCGCCAGCATTCGCGCTGCTCGAGCCGTCCCAGATTCTGAAGATGAAATCGGCGTGCCCATTGAAATTGATGTGCGGTTTGAATCTGATGGACGCATGGCGACCCAGCAGCCACGGCGCGTCATCTGACGCCCCTACAATGGTATGCCATTCGTCGAGGCCGTCCGCGACCTGCCAGGTTCCACTGTTCTCGTTGACGGCGATGACGGCCATTCCAGCAAAGTCCTCGACGTCGGCGTCATGCACGATGCCAGACGTGAGGGTCGTCACAGCGGCCCCGTGGTTTGCGGATGAATCAATGTCCTCCTCGATGGGCGGGAGTTCGACGGCGGCGTCGGCAAAGAGCTCCGGCTGATCGTTGATCGGGCGCACTGATAGCGAGATCGACACGGCATCTTCGCTGAAGGACGAACACTGGCCGTCGCAGCGGTTTTCAATGTCGTCCATAGACGATGTAATGCCACTCGTCAGCCCGTCCGTTGCGTCCCACGCGTAAAAGGGCAGTGATACTCTCCCGTAGAAGTTGCCCGCGGGAACAAATCGCACCAGCGGTTCGGAGTCGAGGTTTAGCGGGAAAATTCCGCCGGAGGCATCAATCGGTGCCCACGCATCGCCTGCTGCGGTAGCATACTCCCAGACCCCCTCGGTCGAGTCCGCGGGAAAGAATGCAGCTCCCGCCGCGGCGTCGGGGTCGACGTCGACAACGTTTGCTTGCACGAAAACGTCCCTAAGCGAAAAACCCAGGTTGTCGACATCATCCTCGTCGATGGCCGGGGCCACAACGGTGGAGTTTCCGACAACAGGACGGTCGTTGACCGCAATAACGAGTTGCGTGGCCGTGTCACTCGCCGTGCTGTACGCAGTGGTCGCGCCGGCGGCCGTCGTGTCCGCGTTTGTAACGCCGCTCACTCCTGACGTCCGGTCCCACCCAACGTAGGAGATGCCGAATCTGCCAAAGGTGTTGGCGTTTGGAACGAATCTGATCCGCGTCGCGTCCTCCGACATGATCAGCACGGCTGCCGACGGGGACGGATCCACAATGTCAAACCACGAAACCTCGTCAATTGTGTATTGCCACATGCCGCCCGAGTTGTCGGCCTCGATGACGGCTATGCCCGCCAGGCTGTTGTGGTCTGGGTCGATCACAGAGCCGCCAAGGATGGTTGTCAGCGGAGTGCCTGTGTTTTCATCCGCGGGAATATCCTCGATGACCGGGATCAGCTCCGGTGCCGCCGGCGTGAGGACAGGTCGATCATTGTTGGAGACAACGTGGACCAGTACGGTCACCACGTTGCTCAGACCGCCATGGGCGTCCACTGCTTGGACGGACACGTTCCGAACAACATCCTTCCACGGTTCGTTGGCAAAGTTGTGGTATTGAACCGTCTTCAGCACTGCAATCCACTCGCTGATTGGCGCATTTGCAAAGAGATGCAATGCGCTAGGCTCGTCTGTTGGCGTTCGGAAAATGGACGACGTCGGCGCGTTGAACGAAAGCTGCTCAAGCTCGCCGTTTTGAGCGTTGGTCACGTTGAGGTACACTCGCTGAAGCGTAGTGTCGTCCGGGTCGTACACGCTAAAAACGGGCCCAATCAGGTCAATCCCGATCGTATTTTCGACAAAAGTTGTTTCACGGAGCACGTCGTCAGCACCGTCGGCGAAAGAGATCTTCGGAACGTCGTTGACCATCTCTATAACAACTTCCGCGACCGCAGGGATGCTGATTTTGTCCCCGTCCGAGACGGTAAACTCGATGCTCCGGGTGTTGGGGGACGGTTCGTCCAATGTGTTCGAATAGGTCGCAGAACCCAAGACGGCGGCGTAGTCTTCAACTGTTGCTCGGCCACTCAGGTGCAGCGCGCCGTTTTCGGCGTCGTACACGGCGGCAACCGGGGAAAGACCGACGTCAACTGCCAAAACGTCCCCGAACCGATCAAACACGCTAGTAAACTTGACGATGGCGCCGTCGACGGTCGCGTTGTCGACGTCAATCAACGTAAAGTCGTCGCTGACTATGGCAATGGCGGGACCACCTTCAACCAAGAGGGTGGAGAATCCGGTGCCGGGCTCAGCACCGTTAAGGTCGATAATCGGGGCGTCATTGACGCTCTGAAATGAAACACGGGCAATTGCCTCGAACCCAGCATTAGTGCCGTCGTTGGGCACGAAAGTAATCGTGCGCGTAATATCGGATGGTTTCCCCGGATCCGCAAGATCGTTGGCGTATCTGAGCGTGAGCAAGACTGTCGAAAAGTTGTCCAGCGTTGCCGGGCCTTCCAGCGTCAGCGTCTGATTGACAACCGTCGCAGCAATCGGCATGCCAGCAACATCGACGGAAAGGTACTCTGAGTCGCCGTCAGGGCGGGGATCCAGCGTAATGGAAATGTTCACCAAAACGGTATCGTCGTTATCGCTCAGCGACATGAGCTCGGGCAGAACGAGGGCGACGGGCGCCTCGCCCTCGGTGAAGTTCACGGCGAAATCGAGGCCGGCCGCAGCGCCGTTGAGGTCGAGCTGAGGCGCATCGTTGCTGTACTCGATCGTCACCGTGGTGGTGGCAATCACACTCCGGAACACGCCGTCAAAGACGGAGAACTCGATCGAGCGCGTCCCCGGGAACCGTGGCTCATCCTCGCCATTCTCGTACGTCACTGTGCGCAGCGCGGCCTCGAAGGCCGCCACGGTCGCCGGTCCGGTAAGGGTAAGCTCGTATGACGCGCTGTCGTACAGCACGCTCACGCCATCGCCGCTATCGGCCGTGAGGAACTCGGCGGCACCATCCAGCCCGTCCACGATGGTAACGGTGGCCTCAAGCAGCCGGAACTCGCCGCTGTCGGCATCGGTGAGACTCAGGTTGGTCGATACGACGGCAATCGGCTCGCCCTCCTCGGCGAACACCGCAGCAAAGTCGACGGATGTGATGTCGGCCGTGTTCAGGTCCAGGATAGGTCGCTGGTCGTTCACGAGCAGCATGTTGATCACGACGTTCGCCGTGTTGCTGTCGTGGCGGCCGTCGTTCACAGTCACGGCCACGGTGCGCGCGCCAGGCACTGGCTCCTCAGTTGTGTCGACGTACTGGAGCGTCCTGAGCACCGCTTGGTACTCGGCGACCGTCGCGCTGCCGCTGAGTGAGAGCACACCTGTGAGCGGCTCGTACTCGGCGAAAATGCCTGTGCCCTCGGTTGTCACGCCGAGGAGCGAGTCACCGGCAATCGAGATCGGACTGATCTTTACAGATGCCTCCTCAATCGGAAAGTCTGAGTTCAGGTCTGCGTCTGTGACAAAGATGCCGCCGCAAACCGCGAGATCGGCAGCGTTTTCGATGTAGTCAATTCCGTGGGTCGCATTGTAGCCGTCGCCAAGATCGAGCGTCGGGGCGTTGTCGTTGATAAGCGTGACAGTGACAGTAGTCACTACCGGTGCCGACGTTTTATCAGAGTCGACGACGGCAATCTGAACAAATCTGTTGTCGGGAGCGGACTCCGCGGCCGTATTGTTGTACACTGCGTGCTTGATAAGATTTGTCACCGCCGCAATTGGTGCCATCTGCGGGAACGAGTACACAAAATGCGTGTGGACGACAAATCCCAGCGTGCATCCGACGTCGAAAGCGAGCGTATCGCACGAAACCACTTCATCGGAAGACGAGACTTCGACGGCGAACGGGAATATATCCGTCACCAACGAAACAAACTCGTGCCCAGTGTCCTGAACGTTCATAACCGTGAATTCGACTGCGTCCAAAAAGTGATCGTCAGCATCGAACAGCTCAAATGAGGCCTCCACGAGGTACGCCGGTCCACGGTTCACAACATCGCCTGGATCGCCGTGCTCCGTAAAGTGCGTCACAGTGTCGAAAGAAACACCGTCTTCGCTCCCGGGGTAGTGAATCTCGGGTGCGTCGTTTACGTTGATCAAGCCAATGGTCGCGTGCACAGGGACGCTAACGAGTGACGAGGCGTCGACGATTTGGAAACGGATCTGTCGAGTGTCGCCCGTTAGGTTCCGGCCATTGTGTTGGTATGTAACTCCGGCAAGGGATGCGATGAACTCGTCCATCGGCGCACCCCCTTCGGCGGAAAAGGTAAGTTCGCAGGTACCCGTGCTGAAGGACTGCGAGCACACCACAGAGGATCCCGTGGCAGTTGGACAGTTGAGCACCTCGAGGCTGGCCCCTGCATGTGAGCGGTCGTAAGCGTCGACGATGGAAACGGTCGCCGAAATAACATCGTAAACATCGTCGTACACGATGCTGAGACCGCTGCTTGTAGCCACGGCAGCGCCCTTTTCGGTAAACGTCCCTGCGTAGCCAGAACCGGCGGTATTGTTGTCCAGGTCAACGATTGCCGGATTGTGCATTGTCAGCTGCACCTCGCCCGCGGCCGACCACAGCGACTCATCCATGACTGCAGCGGTGATAGTACGGGTAATGGGCGACGGGAGGGGCACTCCGTTTCTGTAGCGCACGGTTTTCAAGAGCGTTTCGTAGGTCGCGTGGGAGTCTCGGCCAATCAGGTTCAAGGTCCGAGAATCGTAGTCGTATTCGCTTGCGACGTTAGGTGTCGCTGCAAAACTCAACGAGGCCCCCTTAAAGGTTGCTGTACCACCATGAATGTTGCTCATCGTCAGCACCCAATCGCCTACAAGAGGCTTGCTGTGGAAGTGGGAAAGCTGCCGGTCCGCGGATTCGTAGACCTTTTCCGGCACTGAAGTACAGCCCTGATTGACGGTGATAGCCTGTTCGGAAGTGTCGTCGAAGGTGGCACTCGGGAGGCCAGCAAAGGCACACTCTGTTGCGAGTCCACGGGTGATGACGACCCCGGTGCCGTCTGGGTGGCTCAACACTAAGTCAAAGCTTGTCCCGGCAGTGAGCGCGACGTAAACAGAGATGTCGATATCCGCGATTACCCCAGGGTGTTCGACGGGCACTATTGCCGCGTAAACTTGGCCATTCCCGATGGTGTTGACGGGGCTGGCGTAGGTGGCCGAGGTGTTACGCACCCCTTGCTCGATCTCAAGGCTCCAGCCGTTGAAGACCCCGGTGCGGTATGGGCGGTAGGTATCAAACACGGTAATTGTCCATGCGCCGCTAACGTCGCCGCCTCTGAAGGCGCGGAGCTGCTCCGAAGGAGTGGCAGCGCCAGAAAAATCGTCCTCGCACGTAGCATCGATCGAGACGGCCGCATCGTCGGTGAAGATAGCCTCCTTCCAGTTCTGCGCGCCGCAAGAACCGTCATTGCTGCCGCTCTCGCCTGTACGCACGGCAAGAATCACATCCCGGCCGCCGTGGGACAACCGGACCATTAGATCGCCAATGTGCGGGTGGTCAACGTCCAAGATCACCCGGACGTCCGAAACCGGCCCGTCGCCTGCGACGGTGACGGTGTCGGCCACGCAAAAATACGCGTTGAACCCGACGCAGTCGCTCGAAATTTCGGCGCCGACACTTTGGCTGCGAACAAGCGGCGCCAACACGTCCGCATCGAAATACGACACCGCCAGAGCCTCGGCATCCCCGTCTTCCGGGTTCTCGATAGTGACCCGCGCCCGGTCAATCATGACGCCGTCGACGTCACTGATCGCGGTCGCCATAAAAACTTCGGCGGGGCCGCCTTCGGGGAAGTGCACCCCGGTACCCTGTACGAAGAGCTCGGGTCGATCGTTGACTGGCGTTATCGTAATGGACACCGCGACGCTTCCAACGCCGATGCCGTCGTCCGCGTACCCTAGAATGGTGCGCGCCCCCCCCCGTGTACGGGTTGGAGTCCGAGTTCGTGTACGACAAAGTGCGCAAAAGCGCTTCATAGTTACCCGTGGTCGCTGCCCCAGAGATGGACAGTTTGCCCCGGTGGTCATAGTCGACAGCGAGGTTAAGGGATGCAGCGAGGTCCAAATCCACGAAGAGGACCTCGTTCAAGGTCCCGCCGTCAACTGCGGCCTCGGACGAATCAAAGATGGTCTCAATTATGAACGAGGCGGACACCAGCACCTCTGTGTCGTGATCTTGCACGGCCATACCGGCCCCAAAGTTGAGCGGGTCGGCCTTTTCCACAAACTCATAGTCGGCCGAGGAGAATGACATGGTCGGAACGTCATTCACAGCCACCAACTCGATGGTGACAACGGCTTCATTGCTCGAGAGCGGATTGAGGGCAGCATCCCAAACCATCACGCTCACCTGACGCGCAGGAAGCACGGTGAGATTGTGGTTGACATTCACGTACTTGACGGACCGGAGTAGAGCAGCCCAGTCCTCCAGACGAGCAACCCACGAGATCGAGAGCGACTCGGTCCCATTGCCTTCAACGGTCAGCCCGTCCTCGGCGACCGTAGAGACGTAGAGATATTCGCTCCCAGTGTCAACGGCGTTCGTCAGTATCACTGCCGCCGCACTGAGGTGCGTGTTGTCATCGTCCGTGACGACCTCCACTTCTTCAACCGAAACTAGACCCGTGCCAGTCGAGTCTTCCACGAAACTTGTGAGGAATGAGCTTGTCGCGGGAGCGAGACTGAGGCTCGGGCTATCGTTGACGAGCACAATTGAAATCGCTGAGTACCGGGCGATGCTTGCGTCTTCTCCGTCGCTTGCGATGATTTCGCATCTCCGGGTGATTGGCGTGGGTTCATCCCGCACATTGTGATATCGCAATGTGCTCAGCACGGAAGCGTACACCTCAGTCGGGTTGGTCCCCGAAAGTGTGAGCACACCGCTCTGAGCATGGTACACGGCGTCGATGGCGAAAGTGCCAACATCTACGGAAAGATATTCGTCGGCGCCGTCGGGTACCGACTCGAGGCGTGCCGAGACGTACTCAAGCTCGGAGCTGTCGACGTCCACAAGCGTGAACGACGATGCCAAGACCAAAATTGCCGGTCCTTCCTCGATGAAGTTGGCGTCATAGTCGAAACCTGGCGCATTGCCATTCAAATCGACGATCGGCGCGTCGTTGACGCCCTCAAATGATACAAAGCAGGTGCTCGGGACGCTTGTGAGCTTACCATCGTTGACCACAAATTCGACAAGGCGGACCGACGTCGTCGGGTGCCCGGGATCGGAGACAAGATTGTTGTACGTTACTGTGCGAAGGACAGCCACGAAATCCGCAACTGGTGCGGGCCCGTTCAGCATCAGCATGCCGTCCTCAAAAGTGATGTTAATACCGGGACCAGTGCTGGCTGCAAGGATTTCGTTGGGCCCGTCCGGTGTTGCCAACAGCCTGACAGACGCGTACGCCAAACTCTGGTTATCGGTGTCCGTGATGGATAACGCAGTCGTAGTCAAATCCACCGGACCTCCTCCCTCGACAAAATCAACGACATTAAAGCCGTCCGAATCTCCGACATCCACGACAGGAGCGTCGTTCACCAAGCCGAGCGTGACGTTAATGACAAGGGGCTGGCTGTCGAAAACGCCGTCGTGAACGACAACGTGCACATTACGGTAGAGAGGCCGGGTGTGCTCCTCGGCCGCGGAGTAGTATGTGAGCGACCGGAGCGTCTGCGCGTATGCTGCAAACGGCGCTGTCCCAAAGATGTGAAGCTGGAATGTGGTCGCGTTATATGCCACTTCGAGACCCGTCGCGACGTCTGCGCAAGCCAGCCGCTCGTGAGCGACGTCCTTCCCGTTCGTTATCGAAACTGAAGCGCTCGTCAGAGTTCCATCCCCGCGATCATCGCTGTCGTCGACAACGAGGTCGCTCGGGGCGATTGGTGCAGGCTCGCTGCCCTCTTCAAACGAGGCAGCCGCGGAAGCCGGCGCAATCGAGGGCGGGTTGTCGTTGATTAGCTCAACGTCGAGTGCGATATCGACCGCGTTGCTTTCATGCACTCCGTCCGAGACGACGATGGCGATTTGGCGGTCGGTGCCGTTGGGCTCGTCCGCAGGGTTGTCATACCGGAGTGTGGCAAGAATCTTCGCATACGTCTCCGTCGACGCCGCGCCAGAGACAGTTAGCACGCCAGTGGGCATGTCATACACCTGCTCAGTGCCATTGAATCCGGTCAGATTCACGGTCAATCGTTCGTCGCCACCCACGGCGTGCGCTACGATCTGCACGATTGCACCGGCCATGAAAAACTCGTCGGAGTGGTCGCTGTCCGACAGGGTGACTGCGGACAGAAGCCGCACGCTGCCTCCATTCTCAACAAATGGCTGGTCGAGAGGCACAACGCTGAGGACGGGCGCATTGTCGTTTGTCATTTTGGTCAGCAACTCGACGATTCCGACGTTGCTGGACTCGACGGCGTCGAAAACGCTGATGCCGACAGAGCGTTCTCCACGCGAAGGCTCGACGGCCGTATTGATGTACTTGACAGCGGCTATGCCTCCAACGACCGTCGCAATGTCGCGCGGGCTCTCAAACGAGGAGAGCGTGATCGACTGACCCCTGACAGAGGAGCGAGAGGTGACCTTGAAGGGCATCGCCGAGGCAACCGGAAGCAGCGTCTCGTACTTCCAGTCAACCACCCCCTCCAGACTCAGCGTGGCTGAAATGAGCGTGCTGTTATCAATGTCAACGACCGAGACGCGGTCGGCGTGCACCAACACCGTAGGACCAGCCCCTTCAACAAACGTCGCGATTGTGTCTGCCCCGTTGGCAGCCGTGTCCAGATCGAGGACCGGTGCGTCGTTGACGGAGAGGACCTCAATCGATGCCACTCCGATCTCAACACTGAACGACGACTCGGGGGTCGGGTTGGCCGTGTCCACGCGGGCACCAGTGGAGCCCGTGTACACAGTCTGGTCCCAGGCCCGAAATTCGATGCCCGCAGCCCCGTTGAAGTTTGCATTGGGCAGAAAGCGAATCCGGCCATCGGTTCCAAGCAGCATCGCATCGCTCTCCGAGATGCCGCACGCGATGGATATCCAGATCGTTTCCAGCCCAGCCACCTCCCATGCGCCATTACTGCAGTCGACTCCGACAACGGCGGCCCCTGCGGGGTCTCCGTCCACGTCGAAGAATCGGTCGTCGAGCACGTCCGCGAGGGCCGTACCGACATTGGCGGCAACACTGATGTCTTCCAGGATCGGATCAAGGGATGTTTCGCTTCCGACAATTACCGGAGCATCATTGACAGGGGTGACGAGGATGGCCACGGCAGTTTCGTCGCCCAGTACACCCCCAGCACCGAAGTTGCCGTTGTCGTGAACCCGTGCAACCAGGGTGTCTGCCCCATCAAAATTGGAGTCGGGGCTGTAGACGACAGAGGTGAGGGCGGCGCGGACCTCGTCGAGGCTAGCAGTCATAGCAAGTGAACTGGATGCGCTGCCGTCGCCGAAAGCGATCACGCCATGGTTCACCTCGAGTTCGACGGACACGAAGCCGTTCCCGTCGAGCACATCCACGTCGGCGATGGCGAACAGCGGCACTGCAACTGGCGTGTCCTCCGCGGTGTTGAACGAAGACACATCGGCGGTGATCTGCGGCGCATCGTTGATGGGGTCGACCGTCACATGCAGCCCACGCGTAGCTTCACTAAATGGGCTCGTCTCGTCCCGCGACACGGTAGACACGACAGTTCCAGAGAGCAGACCATCGGTCATATCCCAGGCGCGGTAAGACAGAACGACATCGCCGTGAAAGTCGGGCGCGGGGTCAAAGTCCAGGAGGTACCCATTCGCAAGAAGCACCGAGCTGCTGTCGCTTGCTGCCGGGAATTCGTCCCATGACGTGCCGTTGAAAGAGTATTTCCACGAGCCGAGAGTTGGATCGAAGTTGACGACTGCGACACCCGGCGTTTGCTCCGGACCATCAACGTCGGTAAATCGCCCCCGCGTCAAAAGAGACACAGAGATCGGGAAATCACTTTGGCCGCCGAGCGCGTCGTCTTCTGAGATACTCGCGACGGGGTCATCATTTGTCGCGTCCACGACTGGCTGATCGTTGACGTTCAAGACCTCGAGGCCCACCTCGTCGGTAGCCACCAGCGGTCCATTGGAGCCGGTGTTTCCCCCGTCGTTGACAACGGCCCGGATCCGGACATCGCCGACGTAGTTGAGCGGTGGAGCGTACACGATTGGGATTGAGTACTTCGCGCTGTCGTCCAGCGTGACGGTCTCCTCGATAGAAATTCCGAACCCTGATGTCGCCGTTGCAACCAGGCCGATCGCATCGAGAACTTCGATGGAAACGGTGACCTGGTTGTTCGGGCTCTCGTAGGCGTCAAGGTCGGCCAAGGTGACGTTACCGATCGCGCCAACGCTGTCTTCAAAGACCGTGCTGACTGCAAGATCCAGCGAGATTTCTGGCCTGTCGTTCACCGGGAGGATGTTTGCAGTCACCACGGTGGTTTCGGCGCTGAAATGCCCCGTGGGATCAGCAAGATGGCTGTCGATGCGCATCAAACTGCCCGACGCGCCGATGCTTCCATTATCCCACGCGCGGATCGTTGCGGTAGAGATTCCGTTGAAATTCGGAGCAGGGACGAATCGGAGCTGAGCACTGGAATTTGCATCTTCGCCGGCGTATAGAAGAAGTGCGTTGATTCCAAAAAGATCAACCTCTTGCCAGTCCGAATTAAGGCCGGTTTGGAACTCCCACACTCCGTTTGACGTGTCCACATCGGTGACTGCAATTCCAAGGACGGTTTCGAGATCGGCATCCGTGAAAAGTGGCTCATCCGGGATCCCCGTCGTTACGATGGCACCAACCGAGATCGTGGCCGGCAAGCCGTCCTCGTCTGTATCAACGGGGGGCACACCGGGGGGTGCGGCTTCAATAACGGGTCGGTCGTTGACAGGGGTGACCGTGACAGTGCACGAGACCGGGATACTGCCAGCAGCATCGTCGTCCGACACGCGAACTACAATGTTGCGGGGCACGAGCCCTGGAGCGTCGGCTGCGTTGGCATAACGAACAGACCGCACGATCTGCGCGAAGACGTCGGCAGATACGGCGCCACTGAAAGAGAGGCGGCTAGTCCCATTCGAGGCAAAGTCCTCCAGCTGGCTGGTCGGGGTGTAATAAAACAGCCGTTCATCATCGCCGTCTTGCACGTTTTCGATCTCGATAACGAGCGTCGTCAGGGTGCTGTCATCATCGTCTCCGATCACCAAGGTGCTCTGGGCGATGGGTATGGCGAAGCTGTCCTCCACAAAAGTTACTGAGTTGCCGGATGCGGGTGCGTGATCGTACGGCACGTAGCCGGCCGCAGTAGCCGAGAGTCCTGGGTTGAAGTCAACGTAAGGTGGGTCGTTTGTCATGATAAAGTGGACGATCGTCTTCCTGGCGATGCTGTTCTCGTCTCCATCGCTGACAACAAACGCAATGGTACGATCGGCCGAATGAGGCTCGTCGGCGCCGTTGCTGTAGACAGCCGTTCTAAGGAGCGCCTGGTAGTCGGACACCGATGCCGATCCAGATATTGCCAGGACTCCAGCGGAAGCATCGTAAGACCACGTCAGGCTGGCTTCAATCCCCGTGCTGTTCACGGCTAGGGACTCGTAGATGGGATCGAGAACATGTTCGAGAGAGATGGACGCTGATGCCAGGACAGGCGAGTCAATATCGGTGAGCACAAGATCGGTCGCAACCAGAGCAACAGGGCTGCTCTCCTCGACAAAAGAGGAAACGTGATCCTTTCCGCTACCCGCCCCGTTAAGATCCAGGATGGGCGCGTCATTCACGGCGGTGAACGTAACGATGGACTGCGCAGTGGTAGTCTGGCGTCCGTCCGACACGGAAAATGTGAAAATTCGCTGCGTTGTCGTCGGCAACCCGGGGTAGGCAAGCTGGTTGATGTAAGACACCGACTTCACTGCAGCATTGAAGTTAGTAAGCGTATCGGGGCCGCGAAGAGCGAGCGTCAGCCCATCCGCAGATCTCTCGGACGTTATTGCAGTGCCAACTGTGTCTGCGAGAACCAGCTCCGCCGAGCCGTCAGGCAGGCCGTCCACAGCGACGATGACGCTCTGGAGAATCGTGTCATCGGCATCGCTAATGCTAGCTACCTCACCGACCTGAAGAAGACCCTGCCCCTCAGTGTACGAGAGAACGCTGTCGACGCCGGCGGCAGCCGGCCCGTTGAGGTCGATGAGCGGCGGGTCGTTCAGCATGCGGATCGTGACGTTCGTCTGCGCCGGCACGCTGGTGAACGAGCCGTCGTTCGCGACAAAAACGATGGTCCGCGATGCCGCACCGTCGTCGCCATCGGCACTCACAGCGGCGCCTGAAGGCTCATCGGCCGTGTTGACGTACCGCACCGACTGCAGCACCGACTCGAGATCGGAGACCGTTGCCGGGCCCGTCAGCGTCAGCGTGTACGTCGCGCTGCTGTACGTGACGGCAATCCCGGTGTCGCCGCTCTCGGCGCTGAGCACCTCTTCGGCGCCGTCAAGACCGTCCACGATCTGTACCGTGGCGCCGTTCTGCAGCAGCCCGCCGCTATCCGCATCGATCAGCGACAGTGAACCGGACACCGCGATCGAAAGCCCGCCCTCGTTGAACGATGCAGCAAAGTCGCGAGAAGTGCCGTCAAGTCGCAGCTCCGGTGTTCGGTCATTGATCACATCGACGGAGAGAGTGAGCGCTGGGTTGCCGCCTGAGCTGCCGTGAATGCCGTCAAACACCGAGATGGTCACCGTGCGGTCGCCGACCGTCGGCTCGGCGGCCTCGTTCTCGTACACAACAGTGGCCAGCGCGGCCTGGTACGCGGCAACGGACGCCGACCCGGACAAGGTGAGCCGATTGTCCGCGGCCGAATACGACGCACTCAGTGGTCCAGGCGCGACCACGCTGAGAACCTCGTTCACGCCGTCGGCGGCAGACTCGATTTCGACCGAGGCCGATTCGAGCATGAAGATATCGTTGTGGTCGGTGTCGGAGACAGTGAAAATGGCGGGATCCACCACCAGCACCGCCCCAACACCCTCCACATACTCGACGATGCGGCCGGCACCGACGTCAACCTCCGGGCTGTTGTCGTTGATTGGAGCCACCGTCACCACGCTCCACGCGGCCGTGCTGGTGCTCTCGCCGTCGCTCACCTCGATCACGATCATACGTGGCTCCACCGTCGGCTCGGCCGCAAGGTTGTCGTACATCAGGCTTTGCAGCATGGCCTCCAGCGCCTCCGTCGCGCTGTGCGATTCGGAGCTGTCGCTGTCGTGCGTGTGCGTGACAGACAACGTGTCGCTCGGCACGATTGTCACCGTGAGCGAGCCGTCGGCGTATGCACGGGTGACATTGGCGGCTGCGTCGATCGCCTCGTCGACCCAGATCACCTCATCGGTACCGTCAGGAGCGTTGGTGACCACCACACGGGCCCACTGCAGTGCAGCATGGTCCACATCGTGCAGGTAGACGCTGCCGACCGCGGCGACCGCCCCACCGTTCTCGGTGTACGTCGTGCTGAAGTTCAACTCCATGCCGTTCAGGAACAGCTCAGGCCGGTCGTTGACAGGCGAGACCACTGCAATGATCTCAACTTCGGCCTCGCTGAAGGCATCAAACAGCACAGTGGATGAAAAGACGGCCATTGGGACGTCGACTGTCGTGTCGACGTTGCGATCGAATGCCGAGCCAGAGGTGAGATCCCACGCTTTGACGAAGATCGAGCTGTCACCATTGAAGTTATCGTTGGGCTGAAACCGGACAATCGCCGATCTTGGCAGAAGCAGAGCATTTTTCTGATCGATGTCGACAAGTGCGACCCAGTCGGTACTACTGCCATCGCTGTATTCCCAGACACCGTTGTGCTCGTCAGCGCCGACAACTGCAAACCCAAAGTCCGAAGCGCTGTCGACATCGTCAACAAGCGGTCCAGTTGCCGGGGCGTGGGCACGTGAGGCGTCAAACAGATTTTCGAGAGCAGCACCCGGGTTCTCCGACGCAGGGATGTCCTCGTAGATCGGCTCCAGCGCAACACTGTCGACAAGAGCGCGCGGAGAATCGTTGACGGCGCTCACATCGATGGTCACCCTTTGGTGCTGGACGCTGTACGGAGGACCAAGGCGATCGGACGCAGAAAAGTTCAAAATCGAAACAGTCCCCGACGGCTTGTTGTCCGTCAAATCCCACGCCGACGCGTTGAAGAACACGATGCCATTGAAGTCGGTGTTCGGGACGAAGCGTAAGCGCGTCATATTTCCGTTTTCGCCCAGAAGAAGGACACGCCCCGGACCCTCGATGTTACCATTTTCTACAGCCGTCCAGCTGTTGCCGTTGTCATGCGAAAACTCAAACACCCCGGGGACGTCCGACCCAATTTCACCCACGGCGATACCCGGCCGAGCATCCGGGTCAGCATCGCTAATTTGGTCGCCTCGAATCCACGCGACGCTCATCCCCGCATTGCGCTCGCTCGGGTGATCTTCGTACATTTGGAAAACCTTATCGTCGACTGGATCCAGCGTTGGCTGATCATTCACCGAAATGACCGTCACAGAAATAGAGCCTTCAGAGTAGCTCACTGACGCGCTCGCGTCCATGGAAGCGGCATTCACACCGTAGTCGCCGTTGGCGACAAGATCGGTCCCGTCCCAGGCCACAAAGGTAAACCCTGCCAGGCCGTGGTACTGTGGATCGGGCACAAAGCGGACTCGGATATCGTCGTTCTCCGCCTGGAGCGCCAGTGCCGCCGTTCGCGTAGGATCAGATATCTCGACCCAGCTACCGGCGCCGTATGAAACCTGCCACTCCCCATTCGCCGCGTCCACGCCGGTGATAGCAATACCGAGAATGCTGTCGTCGTCGAGCACCGCACCATTGTGCACAAAGAGATCGGGGTCAACGACAGAGCTGCCTTCCCGGAGGATCTGTCGAATCGACTCGCCACTGTTCTCGACATCGTCTTCAAGAATGTCGGGCATGTCGAGGACCGACCCGAGCTGCGGTCGGTCGTTGATCGATATGATCTCGACCACCATTTTGGCAGAGTTGGCACTGAGAGAGCCATCAACCGGCGAAGACATAGCCGGGTTCACCCACTGCTCTGTGTACTCGGTCTGGTCCCACGCCCTGAACGTCAACGACGCACTGCCATGGTAGTGCGGGTTTGGCACAAAGCGAATCCGGGCTCCGACATCGGCCGGTACGAGCAAAACCTGCGCCTCGGCGGCAAAGGTGAAGTTGTCCGACGGCAGTGGCGCCCAGACGTCCGAAGCAGCTGCCCGGACCTCCCACCTTCCATTGAGGACGTCCATCGACACGATTGCAAGCCCTGATAGGGCACTGTTGTCGACATCAGACTTGTAGCGCAAAACCGATGGCACGACGGTACCAGCGTAGGTGATTGACACGCCGTCATTGTCCTCCGATGCGATATCTTCGTCGACGACATCGAGCACAGTGTCTGTCTCGGCAAGCGTCGGGGGGTCGTTGACCGCAAAACAGTCCACGTCAATCTCAAGAGGCTCGCTGATCCCGCCAGCCGCGTCGGTGACGGTGAACGCTACAGTACGGTCGACGGTGACCGTCGGCGACTGGTCCGTATTTTCGAACCGCGCAGTGCTCAACACTGTGCTCCACTCTGAGTTTGAAGCAGTCCCCGCGAGTGTAACAAATGTCGAGCCATTCGTTTGAAAGCTCGTGATCAAAGAAGACGCGTTGAGCGTCACGTACAGCATTTCGTGAGACACCCGAGGAAATGTGTTCTGCTGGTAGTCGAAAACGTTTGTGATCGTGATCTCGCCGTGGACCATCACATCATCATCGTCATCTTCAACCATTATCCCGCCACCGAAACCAAAGTCAATCAGGTGAGTGCTCGGGCCATCTTCAACGAAACTGACGCTGCCGGGTCCGACATAGACCAGCCGAGGAGCGTCGTTGGACATGGCCATGGTGATCGCCGTGTGCCGCGTCTGGCTGTCAAGGAGTCCGTCGTTGATTACAAAATCGAGCACCCTCTCCCGAGAGTCGGGCTCGTCGAGGTCATTAGAATAGCGCACACTCTTCAGGACCTGAACATAGTCGGCAACAGAAGCGTTTCCAACGAGGCGCAGCGTGACAATATGTCTTACGCCACTTTCGTCGAATTCGTGGTCTCCGTCAATCTGCACATCCTGGATTTCAAGGGCAGACGATATACCGCAGCACTCGGTGGCGCTGAGGACGTCGTTAACGCCATCAAACGCATCCAAAATTTGAATGTACGCTGAGGCCAGGGTGAGATTATCGCTGTCCGTCAAGGTCATGTCCGCATCGACGACAGCGATTGCCGGCCCCTCCTCATCGAAGGTGGTCAAAAAGTCGGTCCCCTCCGCGTCGCCGTTCACGTCTAGGAATGCCGCGTTGTTGACCCGCGTGAACATGATGCGGACCTCCCTGGTGCTGGATGAGCTGGAGACCCGGTCGCGCAGCGTAATTTGAACTCGGCGCATTGTCGCGTCCGGCATAAAGGGGTCAACAACTTGATTCGTGTACGCCAGACTCTTAATAATCCGCTCGAGCTGCGTCTTGAGGCCCCGTCCAAATTCAATGCGAGACTGGGACTGAGACTCGATTTCAACTCCTGCAGCGAGAGAGCGGTCGATGTCAATGAACTCTTGATCCCCGTCAGGCTGCGCAAGGAGCTCCACGATGGCGCCATAAAAAAAGGTGTCGTCCGCATCTCCGATGATCGCGTCGGGAGCAACGATGGCCAAAGAGCCCTGCGCTTCAATATACGTAACAACATTGTCGACGCCGGCGGCAGCCGGCCCGTTGAGGTCGATGAGCGGCGGGTCGTTCAGCATGCGGATCGTGACGTTCGTCTGCGCCGGCACGCTGGTGAACGAGCCGTCGTTCGCGACAAAAACGATGGTCCGCGATGCCGCACCGTCGTCGCCATCGGCACTCACAGCGGCGCCTGAAGGCTCATCGGCCGTGTTGACGTACCGCACCGACTGCAGCACCGACTCGAGATCGGAGACCGTTGCCGGGCCCGTCAGCGTCAGCGTGTACGTCGCGCTGCTGTACGTGACGGCAATCCCGGTGTCGCCGCTCTCGGCGCTGAGCACCTCTTCGGCGCCGTCAAGACCGTCCACGATCTGTACCGTGGCGCCGTTCTGCAGCAGCCCGCCGCTATCCGCATCGATCAGCGACAGTGAACCGGACACCGCGATCGAAAGCCCGCCCTCGTTGAACGATGCAGCAAAGTCGCGAGAAGTGCCGTCAAGTCGCAGCTCCGGTGTTCGGTCATTGATCACATCGACGGAGAGAGTGAGCGCTGGGTTGCCGCCTGAGCTGCCGTGAATGCCGTCAAACACCGAGATGGTCACCGTGCGGTCGCCGACCGTCGGCTCGGCGGCCTCGTTCTCGTACACAACAGTGGCCAGCGCGGCCTGGTACGCGGCAACGGACGCCGACCCGGACAAGGTGAGCCGATTGTCCGCGGCCGAATACGACGCACTCAGTGGTCCAGGCGCGACCACGCTGAGAACCTCGTTCACGCCGTCGGCGGCAGACTCGATTTCGACCGAGGCCGATTCGAGCATGAAGATATCGTTGTGGTCGGTGTCGGAGACAGTGAAAATGGCGGGATCCACCACCAGCACCGCCCCAACACCCTCCACATACTCGACGATGCGGCCGGCACCGACGTCAACCTCCGGGCTGTTGTCGTTGATTGGAGCCACCGTCACCACGCTCCACGCGGCCGTGCTGGTGCTCTCGCCGTCGCTCACCTCGATCACGATCATACGTGGCTCCACCGTCGGCTCGGCCGCAAGGTTGTCGTACATCAGGCTTTGCAGCATGGCCTCCAGCGCCTCCGTCGCGCTGTGCGATTCGGAGCTGTCGCTGTCGTGCGTGTGCGTGACAGACAACGTGTCGCTCGGCACGATTGTCACCGTGAGCGAGCCGTCGGCGTATGCACGGGTGACATTGGCGGCTGCGTCGATCGCCTCGTCGACCCAGATCACCTCATCGGTACCGTCAGGAGCGTTGGTGACCACCACACGGGCCCACTGCAGTGCAGCATGGTCCACATCGTGCAGGTAGACGCTGCCGACCGCGGCGACCGCCCCACCGTTCTCGGTGTACGTCGTGCTGAAGTTCAACTCCATGCCGTTCAGGAACAGCTCAGGCCGGTCGTTGACCGAAAGAATCTCGAGCGAGGCAGTTGTCTGATCGCTGCTGAAGGGGCCATCTGACGTATATTGTGATGTGTCCACGCCGAAATCGCCACTTGCCCCAAGAGTTCCGTCCCATGCCCTATAGCTGATTTCAACCGAGCCGAAAAAGTTGCTGTTTGGCACAAAGCGGATCCGAGTTGATGAGCGTAGCGTGATGAGAGAGGCGTAGCTGACCGAGATGTTGGTGGGTAGCGGTGTCCAGTGCGAAAAGGCAGACTCGCCACCAAGCTCCGCTACGCGCAGCGTGTCCCCGAGCGAGCATTCTTTCGGTTTGCACAGGTTATCGGAAGCGTCCACGAACATGTCGGGCGGGCACGAAGGTACGCAGTGGAAACCGTGCTGCACAAGGCCCCCGGCACAAGACACGCACTCTTCGTTGCTCCCTCCAAAGCACAAGGCGCAATCGGCGTCGCAAGCTGAGCACATTGTGCCCCGGTCGCGCGTGGCCCCGGTGCTTGTAACCGACCTGGCGAAAAAGAACGCCAAGTAAGTATCAGAATCCTGGCTCTTTGCGGCTTCAAAGAACTCGTCGCTGGTCACGCTCGCGTGCAGTGAGTCGCCAACAGTCTCCCATGCGGTCTGATCGATCGTAATGGAGACTATGAACGTGATTCCAAACGGAATTTCGTCGCCGGCAGCGTCGTCGATCGAGTAGCCTCGCACATCTTCTACGGTAATCGTGAGGGGTTCCAATGCCGGGTATTCGTCCCGCATCTGCTGCGAGAGAATGCTCTCAATGTGGTCTGTCTGCGCATTCTGGATAAGCGCCACCTGGATCCCGTCGATCGACACTTCAACAGAGGCGTGCACCACACCATGACCGCGATAATCACCGTCGTCGCACACCGAGGTGCACCGTCCGCCCACGAGCGTGAGCGAGGAGTGGCACTCGGTGCACTCAGCGGGGCCGGGGCCCGAGCACGTGGAGCACGTAGAATCACACGGTATCTCGCACATTTCGTACGGTGGGCCATTCACAATAACAACTTGTGAATACTCCCAATGACCCGACTGCGAATCGGCCGCGATGATGGCGAGACCCAATGGGTCACCGTCCACGTCGCCAAGGAGGCTGTACACGGCGTCGTACACGTTGTCTCCGATGTTGTCGCCCGGGAGGATATCCTCGTCGATCTGACCCATGACCTGCGCCTGTGGGACCAACGTAGGCGCATCGTTGTGCGGCTTGACGATGCCGTCGATAACAAGCGCCTGTGAAACGCCACCTTCGACGTCATACGCGACTGCACTGATCCTGCGAATGGTGGACTCGCTCGGATCATCCAGCGCTGTTGCATACCGGATTGATTGTAACACCGCCGTGTACTCTGAGATGTCGGCATTGCCAGCAAAAACGTATCGGGTGCCCTGGGCAGCAGCTTCGATCGAGCTGGCCGCGGGGATAGAATAGGTCAAATATTCGGCGCCCGATTCGTCCTCCAGGTTCAGCATGTCCACCACGATGTACTGCAACAACGGGCTGTCACTGTCGGTGATTTCAGCGGTGTCCCCGAAGACCAGAGTAGCGGGTGAATCCTCGACATGCACAAACGTCGACGCCTGCGAGCTCACGACGGGGTCGTCATTTCGCAATACGATGCTGACATTCGAGTACACGGGGTCGCACGCAGCGCCCTCGTAGTCGGTAGCCACAAAACTGATGAGCCGGGTCTCGGGATACGGCTCATCCTCGATGTTGTGGTAGATGGCGGTCCGCAGCGCAGATGCAAACGATTCCGCCGGGGCGGGACCTGTAAGTAAGATGCTGCCACCCTCGCCGCATGCACCACGAAGCTCCCCTGTGCACTCGTCGCCCACGATCGCCATCGTCAGAGGAGCTGGGACATCTCCGATGTAGATGGCCTCACAGTTGGCCCCGGTCTTGCAGCCTGGCGATGTGGCGATGGTGATGGAGACGAGCGCGACCTCCTCGCCGGCCCTGCTGTCAACGTCGACGAGCGACAGCGAGTTCGCCGTCACCAGGATCGGCGCGCTTTCCTCCACAAAGTCAGTCGAAAAGTCGAGCCCCTCTGCGGCGCCATTGACGTCCAGGATCGGCGGGTCATTGACGCCATCAAAGGTGACCACTGTGGTGGCGACGCTGCTGTTGTCCTCGCCGTCAAAGAGCACAAAGGAAACGGAGCGGGGCGCGGTATTTGGATTGCCAGGAAGTGCAAGGTTATTGTAGTACGTGACAGAATTAAGCACCGCCACAAACTCTGCAAGTGGCGCTGGGCCTTCGAGCAAAACCTCCCGGTTGGAGACTTCCACGATCGTAACGATCGTGCCACTGGCATTGGCCGAGATGCCTTCGACGGCACCATCCGGCGCATTATCAAGAGTGATGGTCGCGCTAATCAAATTGACATTGTCGTCCTCTTCGATTCTGCAGTCCGCGTTGAGTTTTGCGGGCTTGCGGCTCTCCGTAAACGTCGCAACGCTGTCAATCCCTGCGAGCGCCGGGTCGAGATCCAGTCGCGGCGGGTCGTTGACATAAATTATCTCGACGTGGGTGACAGCCACCGCACTCTTAAAATCGCTGTCAAATACGGTGAACTCAATAGAGCGGGCCCCGGGCAGCTCCGGTTCGTCGGCGTTGTTGTTGTACCGCACTGTCCGCAATGCGGCGGCAAAGTCAGCCGGGCTGGCCGGGCCAACGATTTCAAGCATGAACGTGGTTGTAGGATCGAGCGTCGGAGCAGGCTTTGGGGTCGTCGTAGGAGTCGAGGTGAACGTGGTCGTGCCCGTGGTGGTTGCCGACGTGGTTGGTGTCGTGGTGGCAGAAGTCGTACCGGTCGTGCTCGGTGTTGTGGTCGGTGTTTGGCAGTCGAGGTCGACATCGGCGTCAAGCTCCCAGGCCTCGCCGTTCCATACACGCCAGTTCACAGAACTGTCAATGACGTTCGCGGTTGAATCCTGCAAGTATGCCAGGGCCGTGGTTACGCTCGGCGACGACTCAACGGAAGCAATCACCCAGACTCCCGACAGGAGATCCTCCGAGTAATAGAGGAACAGTCCGTTGGGCCCGGTGTATCCGGGCAGTCCACCGACATCACCGGTGTAAGAATACACCGAGTTGATCATGCTGTTGAAGCCACTTCGCCCAAAGACGCGGACATCGGCACAATCGTCCGCTCCACGCCTGGCCCGTCTGCCGTCGCTGGCAAACGGCGCGGCCGTCGGTGGCAGCGAACCCGCTTGGCTGAATGAGTTGCCAAACGCAAAGGAAGGCGCAGTCGTGCTCTCCACCACCGAGCGTGCCCGGCGATCCCCGGCGGGCAGCGTCGGCACAATGGTGGTCTCACGAATGGTGAGACCTGGGAAGTCATCCATCGAGAGCCACTCATTGTCACCGTCCCGGCGGTCGGTAATTGCCACCG
>JACLAD010010267.1_pt1 | contig 29362 bp, 23 predicted proteins | sample 8027901 | NCBI WGS metagenome assembly JACLAD01 (sample SAMN15725071, study PRJNA655200) | protist metagenome | isolation source: fluorescence activated cell sorting (FACS) single amplified genomes of... | place: Spain: Blaines Bay Microbial Observatory, Mediterranean Sea | collected 2016-07-05 | reverse complement strand
GAAGTGAACAAAACTGACCAGAGGTCGCGGCAAAAGTCACGACCTCTATTTGGCAACGTATTGGCCAAGTAATGGCAATGTATTGGTCAGGTATCGGACATGGCGGGGACAGGCGAATCGGTGTGTGGTGAGTTAGATTTTGATCCGTTGGACGGCGAAACTAGCGTTTGCCTTTTGGCATTTGGCCATTGCCTGTTTGGATCGTGTAGGCTAATTCTGACCAAAGCCAGTCGCGATCGAGCGTGGGATAGGCGAACGGCTCAGATTCAAAGTTGGGGTGGCGGGTTGTGAGGGTTTGCATGGCGATGTCGCGTTCGGCCGAACTTAACCCTAACCAGCGCACAATCCCACGCCGCGCCGTCGCCAGATCTGCCCCAACCCGCATACGGCCACGGCGATGATCTGAACAGCGTCCTGTTGCTGTCGCAATCTGGTGGTTACACAAACCGCGCAGCCGACAGGTGACGATAAATGCCTGCCGCCGATTGGTGTCGTGCCGCATCCGCGCATGAGGCGCACCGTGCAGCTTCATCGCGGACAAAATGCGATAGACCACTTCCTCTAGCTCAGGCAGCCACTGATCGACCTCGCTGGCAACTGGCAACACCAACGCCAACTCAGGATCTAGCACGCCGCTGCTTGTGCAGGGCTGATGATCCAACACAGAACCGTGCACAATCTTCAACACGTCCTCAACAGAATATGCTTCTTCACGGCGCACAAAGCTATGGAAGCGGATGAGCTTGTAGAGCTTGCTGGGTTGCCCTTTGCGCTGCGTGTAAACGTCGCCGTGATACAGCGTGTCGCGCACAAAGTGAAACAGCGTGTGTTTGCACATGGCGACAATCTGCCCTTTTGGCATCAGGGGGTTGGTGTGATAGCAGCGCAGCGCCACTTCCCAAACGGTCTGCATCATGTCTGGCAACAGCTCCGCCTGTGACGTGCGCCACATCTGCATCGAGCGCAACACGTTAAATGACACCATGCGGGCGAAGCGGTTCATCTCGTCCACATCACCCCAAAACGTCACGACATCCGCACCAATTTGTGTCTCCAGATTTGCTAAAGCGGGCATTGTTCTCCATCCTTTTCTGAGCAAGTCCAGCTTGTTCAGAGTGTGTCATTGTTATCTGCAAGCGGATGAGGCGAATTGTTTCAACCTCGTAAGCTATGCAGCGTTAGCTGCTGACCTCTGGAGAGAATGTTGATTTTGCTGGGTGATTTTGGAAAGAGGGAGGATTTTGAGAGGGTATTGATAGTAATGTGAGGGCGTGCTATATTTTAGGTAGGTTTGGCTAAATCTTTACCCTCCCTCATTTTTACTGGCACGAGAGATTGCCTAAACGCTTTAGCGTTTAGGACGACTGGAATCGTTTAGTCAAATTAAGAGAAGTAGCTTCCTCCCTCCTATAAGCTACTTGTTGTCGGAATCGGCCGAAAAATATTCCACCGATTTAGAACCGTTTTTGCTCCCCTCCTGCAAAAGCGGTTTTGTGTTTCTAGGGGTATCGGTGTCAAAACAAAGAGCGGAAGCCGCAACTCATTGGGCTGCGGCTTCCGCTCTTATCGATCTTGCTATAGTTCGTCGTCTTCGTGAAAGACGGGTTGGTAGCTGCGCTGACCGTTCGTGGACGGTGTCGGCCGGATGCGGGCTGGACGGCGATAGGTGCGAGTTGAACGATGCTTGCGGTCAAACAGCGCCAGCACGGCGTCGCCCATGACGGAGATTGCGCCGATAAAGAGGGTGCGCGTGGGCCAAATCCGAGCGGCGAGAAGGATTGGGACGTAAAGTTAATTTGTGCGACAAAATGTAGCAGGAGTGTCTCAATCCCTCTCAGCGTAATTCGGCCGATTTTAGACTACTCAGCAAGCAAATGAACTTGTTGAAGAAATCGGCTCAATTTGGGGTTAGAGAGATTTGTGACTGCTGTACGAGCTGAGAGACTTCGACTTCCGAGAAGCGGGTAAGCAGATATTCGAGTAAATCCTCTTGCCTGTTCTGACCAAACGCCATGCGATAAGCAGTTAAGGCGCGGCGAAGCTGTTCGAAGCGAGTCTGGTCGCGGCTTAACGGAAGAGCAGGAATGTGGCGCTCGATGTGGACGTGGGGTGTGCCTTGTTCTGGATAGATCCAGAATGGGGTTAGGTCGCTGCTGTTGGGTTGGCGGCGGGCATGGGCTGTTGTAAAGAGGCGTTGCCAGATGTCGCTTTCGGCAGAATCCCTCTCCCAGAATACTGCGTCTCCACCCAGAGCATGCGCAATATTTTTGCGAACGGCATGATTTTTATAGCGATGCACGCGCCCCTCGCGCTGCTCCAAATCGACAGGGTTAGACGGTAAATTCCAATGCACAATTGCATGGCAATAATGGTGAAAGTCTAGCCCCTCCTGACCCACTGACGTGCTAACTAATACAAAAGGCCAAAATGGAGAGTTGAACGCCTCGCGCACCGCCTCTTTGCGGGTTAGTTGCTGCTGGTCGTCGCGATTATCACCAAAGCGCACGGCGAAATGTGTACGCATCCGATGGGGTTGGCGGATAATTTGCTGTGAGGTGGTAGTCAGATTGTCGTAGCCCAGGGTTGGCGTGCGGAGCGCAATCACGTCGCGCATTTTATCAGTGAGTGTTGCGATGGTCTCAGCGGCTGAAAAGTCGAACAGCCCCAAAGATTCGCGCAAGATGTGACAATATTCGTCAAGTACGGCTTGTAAGCAACCGGCAGCCGTATAGTCTAAGACGCGCCGCCAATACGCATGTGATTCGTTTTCCTTACGCAGCAGCGCCATTGCTTCAGGTGAATTGAATAGGGAGCGGAATCCCCAAGCGATCTGTCCTGCATGTTTCAGCGTGGCAAGGTCAAATCGGGCGGTCGGGAACAATCTGCCGAAGCTACGCAATGGCACAATCGCCAAGCCTGCAATGGCAAGTGTTGTAAGGACATCGGCTAAATCATTTGGTGGACGACCTAAATCATGCGTTTCGGCCGAATCCCATACCTGCTTGGCCTCCGCCACATGATCGACCCAACTGCTCTGTTCCGTTATATCTTCATTCGTTTGCCAGAGTGCGGCAAGGTGATCGGCTTCCCAAAAGGCACGCATCTCAGGTGCAAACTGTTTGTCTAACAGAATGGGTGCAGCCCAATACCAACGCTCGTCGGCGCGTCCTGTTGTTGTGGTTGGCAGGTTAAGTTGTTGAAGATGGGTTGTAATCTGTTGTGCGACGTTCTGACGTAGCTGAGGTAGGGTGGGGAGCTCTGCCGAATTGGGCAATGAATCGCCTAATCGTGCTAGTGTGATGCTAGGGTAAAGTAGCGCCAAGACGGGCATGCCGGCCAACCGCCCAGTGCTCGTTGCAAACTGCAGCCGGCCGCGAAAATGTAGCCGATCCTCTGGTGTGTTGCGTGGCTCTGAGCGATAGGAGTGCATGATCTCCCGCTCGGCCGCATAGCTGACAAGCGACGCCACTGCACGCGGGACGACACCCCACGCTGAAAAAATGAGACGCTTGGTTGGTGGCGTCAAGTTGGAAAAAGGTGCGCCCAGCTGATAGTAGGGCAATGAGGGTGGCAGCCAGAGTAGTTGCCAACTGCCTGTCTCAACTGTATCGCTTAGCAAGCTGCGCAGGCGGGCATTGTTTGGATCAATCACGGCATACTGTTCGATCATTTCGGCCGAAAGTAACAAATGTTGCCCTGTTTCAATGTGCGTGGCAATCTCCGCATTCTCAAGCGCACTATTAAAGGCACGCTTGAATTTATAGTTGCGGTCGCTCATGAAGTTGAGCAAATAGGGCGCAGATTGCCAATAGTTCAGTGACATGCGAGCATCTAGATCATCCGCTATGTTTTGCAAATGCACATAGCTGTGCAGGTCACTCGCGGCTAGCTGGGGAGTTGGGTGGACTGTTCGTAAAAGGGCGTTGCGATCGGCCGAAGCGGCTAGCTTCTCGGTGCGGGCAATCACCTTGCGTAACAGCGTTTCAACTTCTTGCTTGAGCGTGATGAGTTTGTTCAAATCGCCAGCAAACAGGGCGCGGCGATACGCCTTCAGAAGGTAATCGCATGCGGCTTTCTTTTGCTCATCATCGCTGTAAAGGAACTGCACTGTCCGCAAGAAGTCCTCATAGTGAGAGTCTTCATCCTGTTCATCGGTCAGCGTGTACATTTTGTACGGCGTAGCTGACAGCAGCAGCGTGTGTGCGTCTGGGTGTTTGAATAGGGCTTGCGCCAATTCGCCCACCGCATCTGACCCATCCAGCAACGTTTTGAAGCGCTGAAACTCATCAAGAATTATCAAATCAGGTTCGAGTGCATCAACGCAACTATCTGCTAATAGTTGTCGCAACGTGCCGATAAAGTGTCTCCGCTGCCAGCGTGCTTCTGGTGAATGATGCTTCGTATAGCGAAACTTGTCGCAAAGCGTGTCAAATTGCTCACGTAGGGTTGACTTGCCTTCTGCTGTTGTGGTGATGTCATAATCGGCAATGCGCTGGATAAATTGATTAGCTAAGCTTTCGTCAATTGCCTTGTTGGATGTTTGCGCAACCCACCATTTAAAGTTACTAACCTTCATCTGATCGGTCAAAACTTTAAACGGTGCTTGACCACGCAAGCCCCAAGCGCGGTCTAGCAAACAGTAGAGCAGGGCGCGTTCTTCCGCTTTGCCCGTTCGACTTCCCATGTCAAAGGAGGTGCCGGGCGTAAAGGAAATGAAGTTGAGCTTGTTCTTCTTGAGATTTTGTATTTGCAGCGGCAGCATCGTGATGCGCGTCGCCAATGCGAAATCTTGCGAGTTGCCGATGTTGGGGTGCAGGCGGTTGATATTTTGGCGTGCGATGTCGGCATTGCTACAGATATAGATGACGTCAAGCCTGTCAATTGTCTCCCAAAGATGCTCAATGGTGCGGGCAATGAGGCCACGTGCAACCATCGTTTTGCCAAGCCCAACTTCATCCGCAACGAGAAAGCGGCGCGTGCGGTCGTCGGCTGTAAACAGACGTTCAAAGGCGTGATCGACGGTGCGGCGTTGGAAATCTTTAAGAGGCGCGAGCGCATGGCTCAGATCAGGGCGTTTAGACATGCTGTAGCTCATACGGATCCCTCATGCAGTTCGTTGTAAGCTCGCCAAATGGGTTCCCAAATGGTGAGCAGCCCCTCTGGAAGCCGGTTAGGTGTGTCTCGTAAAGAGTCAATCACACGGGCGATGGAAGGTAGGCGTTCGGGCTGCTTTGCTAATGTGCGAACAAACGATTCAAATAGCTCGGCCGAATTCAGCACCCCGCGTTCATCACCTGCGGCGACCTGTACGCTTGTTTGCCACCCTTCAGCGCTCAGCAAGGCTAGCGGTGTATCCGCAAGCAGTAGGCGTAAGTAGCGTAAAACCGCATTTTGGTCGATGAGTAGTGAGCGTATCAGCCGATCCTGTCGATCGTCTGGCATGCCGTCGAGTGGCACATTTAGGACAAAGTGGAGGCTGGCTTTTACGTTGCCCTCTCGTGCTGTGAGCGTAAAAGCAAAAAAGCTAGTGAGTGCTTGAAATGAAACGGCTGTCCATTCGCAAGCGGGTGCTGGCAGCATGCGGATGTAACCATCGCCAAGTGAAATCGGCCGAATCTCAGCTGTTATCCCTTTGGACATTGCTAGCTCATTACCAGACAGCGTTAGCGTCCATTCTTGCTCCGAGTAAGGCTTCACATGTGCTTGCCATAGGACATCGGCTAATTGTCGTCGGGTTGTCTCAAGCTGGGCTTCTAGCTTGAGCTGTGTGTCGTCTGTCAACTCAGCATCAGCAGGCATGTACGGCATCAGCAGCTTACCTAGCCCCGATTGCATATCGGCTGGCAATAGTTTGTCGATGCCAATGCGACTTTTTTTGCCGCTGAGCTTGACCATAAATTCAACGTTGTTTGAAAAGGCGGCGTTTGTCGCATTGGCCGAGCCTGTCCAAAGGGTTGCATCCCATCTTTGTTCGTATAGAAACAGTTTGGCGTGCAAACCAGTGAGGGCGTGGTCTGATTCAGCTTCGTCTTCCATTTCGGCCGAACCATCCAATACAAAGATGCGACTGTAAGCCGCAAGCTGTTTGCCCGATAGTTTTTGTACTTCCGCTAGGCGCGTGATCAGGGTTGCTTGACGCCCATTTGTGGGCGCAAGCTGTTGGAGCGCATTGGCAGTAAGAAAGGGTGAGATGACAAGTAAGCGATTGCTGTGCTGCTTCGGAAACGGCCAATGTTTACGTCCATTATGACCAATCGGCACAAATTCAAGCGTGTTGCTATCGAATCCATGCGGGACATCGAATGCAACGCGGCGCAGTTCATCCGCAATTTGCTTGATGGGGGAACCTGCGGGGATGGGATGCTGTGCCAGTTTAGGAAGGGCGGCGACAAACTCGCTGAGCGGTCGGTTTCGGCCGAAACCAATCTTGCGCGTAGTCAATTTGCCATCTAAGCACAACAGCGTATCCCAAGAGCGATCAAACGTCAGGTTGCGGCTGGCGACAAGCAAACGATAAAGGATGGGCGATTCGGCCGAATCTTCCATTGACACAAATCGCAAGACCCACACCTTGGGATGAAACACACCGTTTTTCTTAGGGGCTGTTACCTGCACGATGCGCGGCTCTAAATAGCCAAACAACGCTTGATATTGTGTCGGAATGCTGATTCGCCCCGCCTGGCAGAACAGTGTTAGTCTCTCTGCATTTGCCTGCACCGCCTGCAAGAGCGCCAGCGGATCGTTTGTGTCGCTGCCAAACAGGCTGAAAGCGAGCGGGACAGTGAGCGCTGCCATTAAATCGAGCGTAAAGGTTGTGCCAATTGCATGATCGAGCGCGTATCCTGCTGGTGGACGCAACGCAGAAAACAAATCTTGTCTGTGGTGTGGATCAAGCATCGGAAGCGCCTCCTGCTAATATGTCGCCGACAATTCGTTTAACTTGACCCCAGCGGAATGCCAATTGCTCACTTCCTGATGCTCCTGACCAATTTTCACGCGCACGCGGATTGTATAGGCGCGCTTTCTGCCGCTTGAGGCGATATTCGCGATCTTTGATCAAAGTGCGGGCAGCTTCAATATTAGTAATCTCCGTAGGTGCGTGCGTGTTTAATAGGTCAATCCAACTATCCACAAACTGGATGGAGGTTGACCGAATGCGGGGGTTGACTCGCTGCACTATGTTCCAAAATCTTGGGCGATCCCAGGCGCGGATTTCGGCCGAATCACAGCTCTTTGCCCATTCTTCTAGCAGCTTTTTATAAGACGCAATAAGCTCCTCGTTCTGAACCGCTTCAGCCAACATTAAATTGTAAAGTAGGGCGGCTCCGTGCATGGTTGAACTAAACAAACGCGCATGATGTAGTTGTTGCTGATGCTCGTCAGCAAGTGCATGATGACAGGGGATTTGCCATGCAAAGTCACCTTCAACTTCATCGACATCTCGTTGCACCAGAAAAGCAAGCAGTGAATCGCCTGCACTGGTCATGATGCGCTCGCGCAGGTAGCTGCTTTCATCAGCGGTTAATGCGAAGGATGCGACTTTGGGGAAATCGGACGGCGCGGGCGGCAGCGTCGCATGCCAATTGCGCGGTATCGCCGTGTCGCTTTCTCGACGCTGCTGGATGCGATAGAAATGATCTAGGTTGGTATGGTATTGTGCCTGTGAGGATGGCGTTTGAAGAATTCCCCAGCGATTGAGCCCCGCCCAGTAAATGTTGCTGGGTAATCGCTGTAGGCTCTGGCGAGCGCGGCGTCCGATTACGCCATCTGTATCTACGTTGTCAGGCGAGAGTAATGTGTTGATGAGGGTGACTTCTTCTCGGCGAGCGCGTTTGTGAATTTCGGCCGAATTGACCCGTTTACGTTCCAATTCACGATACATCCATGGAATAAACAAAAAATAGCGTGTACGTGTTTGGATCGTGCTTGTGCCTGGAAACAGCATATCCGCAAGTGCATCGCGAATGCTTCCAATCCCCAATTCATCACGTGCCTCTTGCTGATCGAACAGCTTAATGATGTCGAGCATTTTCTGGCGATCTTGCTCACGATAGTCGAACCAACTGAAATACGACATATTTTTTAATTATATTTACTGGACTTTCTTTTCCTCGCAAGTGTATCCGCATTTATCGATTTTGAGGAACTTTAGTTGGCGTTGGGCGATGCGGTCGTGCAGGTTGGCGATCAGTTACGCCGTTTGGTAAATCTCGATCGAAAAACCTCCGAATTCTTCTGAAAACTATTGAGAAATCCTTCTCTATTTTCCTCTAAATAATCTGGCATTCTATATATCAGACGCGACCACAACGAGATACCAAGTGAGCTTAGTCGCGTCGCTCACTCGGTATCAATAACTTCGTGAGGTCGAAATGATTCTTAAAATGCGCCGTAAGGCGACCCATATTTTGCTTGCAGTTGCGCTTTCATTGCTTCTCGCATCAACCACAGCGACAACGTATGCTGGTGTCTGTCACTCGACTGGCACAGTTGGGGTTTGCTAAGATTAGCCAGGTCGGATGAGTCTAAAGCTCATCCGACCATTTTTGAGATTCTTTATGAAGCGCTGTTGCTTCATCCAACAAAGTTTTCGACCAAGCTGTTTGAGGGCATTCTGTTAAAGACAGAATAGCTTTGCTAAGCGATTGTGTTGAGTTATCGAACTGACCATCTTTCAAAAAAGCACGCCCTAACTCATAGAGAGCATTGCCTAAAAACAACTGGTCATTGATAAGTTCCCATAGGGTAATTGCCTTTTCAAGAAATACGATAGCTTCCTGCACACGTCCTAACTCGATCAGCACATAACCAAGATTGGTGGAAACCAACGACTGATGGCGATAGTCAGGCGAGCGCCATAAGTGACATGAATTGGCTTGGCGGAAACATTTCTCTGCAAGTGAAAACTCTTCTAGCTTGATATAGTAAGCGCCTTTATTAAGCCATACACGCACTTTTTCCAGCTCAAACTCTGTTGCTGATAGAAGGCGGATTGCTTTATCAAAACTGTCTCTAGAAGCAGTAAATTGTGATAAATGTTCGTACGTAATACCTAAGTTGTTCAAAGCAACAGATTCAGCCTTAACATCTTCACATTGTTCAAAATAGCGGCATGCTTGTTCAAAATGAGGAATTGCTTCAATTGCTCTACCATGGGCTAAAGCGACTAAACCAAAACAGTTATAAAGAGCGCCATGTTCACGTGGTGCAAGATTATGGTGATGGTCGGTAATTTCTTTGGCGTGATGAGCGTGGACTAGCGCTGTTTCGAGATTGTGTGATCGGTAAAGTGAGTTGCTAAGTTGAACGTGTGCAGAAAACTGTTCACGATAGAGTTTATGTTGTTTAGCTATAGTTAGTGTTGTTTGATGAAGTGCGATGGCTTGTGGGTGTTGCTGTAGCCATTGATGTAGTTGGCCTGCTTGATTGTAAAGTTGAGCCAACTGCTCGACAGGTAAATCAGTTGCCGCAGCTGCGCGTTTAACAATCGATAGCCATTCTTCCCAGTATCCACGATGTTCAATTAGTGGAAAGAGAAGGAGCACTAGCTGGGCAGCATGCAAGCTAGTATCTGGATACTGCAAGCCATGGTCGACGGCGTTAAACAGATTCTCCCGCTCTTCGTCTAGTGACCGAAGCGCGTCCACTCCCTGCGTGTCAACCCACTGTTGCCAGAATGATAGATTGCGGGCAACCAACGTTGGAAAACTAAAATCGCTTGCCATTTAGCAAATCACTTTTTCTTAAGAAACTGCTCGCTCAGCCGGTGAATCCCGTAGCGTGGTGCAAATGTGGTGCCAACTTGAAAGAGTAATGATCGCGCTTGTAGCTCATCAATCGCCTGCCAGAATGGTTCATCCTCTAGGTCTATTACCGATTGAATATGTGCGGGTGTTGCTCCTCGCGCACCAGCTAAGGGCATAAACTTAAAGAGGCGTTGCGCGTTTTTTGTTAACGAGCGCCATACGCGATCGTAGATATGATCATATAGCTGTTTTGTATCATCACGCTGTGCTTTGGGTAGATCATCTAGGATTGTTTGGACTGGTCGGGTTGCGGCCAAACCCATGACCATCTCAATGGCGTATGGGTTGCCGCCCGTTCGCTCATAGATCGGCCGAAGTTGCGCATCATCAGCTGTCGCTAAATCATTTTGGTTGGCTGTTTTCGCCAGATGACGCATAAAGGGATAGCAATCTGCTTCAGCCAGCGCGTCAAGGCGTGTGATATGAACCTTGCTAAGGCTAGCTGGGCGCGCTCGCGAGGTCAACACAATTTTCGATGTTGACGTCCATTCCTGGAATCTTTGCCAGACGGCAAACGCTTCATCCGGGTCTTCCACATTATCAACGATTAGCAGCGTAGGCTTTTGTTCAAACCATTGGCGTAAGATATTTTCAGAGGGCGACGGAGGTTTGGCACACGACGTTAGTTTGTCTAAGACTTGCTTCACGGCGTTTGCTCGGCCGCGTCCACTCATATTGCGATGTGTGACTTTGACCCAAACAATGCGATCATACTGCAAATCCTGGATGAGCTGCGTCACGATTGAATGGATGAGGCTTGTTTTGCCAATGCCACCAATGCCACAAACGAGATAAAAGCCAATTGAAGTCGGCGAGAATAGTTCGTCAAGTAACGCTTGATGTTGCTGCGTGATGCCAAAAAGCTGCTTGTAGCTCGCCGATGGCAATGCCTTGCGCTGGGTCTCAACCGCCTGTGCATATAGCGCTTGCTCAAAGGCGACCAATATCTTAGTCAAGGTATCGATTGCTTTGCGCTGATGACGATACATAGTCGGTACGCTGACCTTCAATGCCTGTGCGGCTTTATCCTCCACCTCTTGATCAAGGAAACGTAATCGTAGAACCTTTGCGTACTTCGGAGTTTGTTGTTCTAGCTTGTTGAGCGCATTGAGCAGCACTTCATTGGTTTGCAAACGTTGAGCGGCAAGGTCTGTTGAAGCACTATGGTGCTGTGCATTCTGTTTGCAGAGCAACCAATTGCTTAACAACCCTTCAGGCTTAATCTGATGCCAAGCTCTAAGCGCTTGGGTGATGAGTTCAACCGTTTCTTCTGAGTAGCGTTGTTTCATAGAAGCACTTCCGTCTGATTATTAGACGGTAGCATAGTACTAGATGCTCTTGCAAGGGGGATGATAGGAAATTGATAGGGTCTGGGCATTTGTTTCTGCTACAGTTTAATCCTGAGGGCGGCAGCATACTGTGCCAGTAATTAGATGAGCAGAGTGAGCATCCTGATGCTGTTTGCTCTGCTCTATTTTTTTAGGTGTCGTTTTGGGGAGCCAATCGAGTTGACTATATTTGTGCAGCTTTCTGTGCATCACAGAGATATTCTCTGCCTATGTCTGCTGTAAGAAGGCAGCCTCGCCAGTAGAGCATGCGCTTTTATTCTTGATGCGTAGAAAGCATGCCTGAACAATGACGAAGTCAACTGAACTATCATGCAGAGGACATTTTATGTTTCGGCCGAAAACCACATCAATATTGTTGTTACCTGGATTTGATGAAGGTTGGGTAATTCAAAGTATCGACCGGCTGGTCGCGCAAGGTTACCCTTGCAATACGTTGAGTATCAAAGCTCACAGTGTGCGAGGTATACGAGGGTTACAGATTGAGCCTGACAAAGCGTTGAACAGCTCATCCGACGTGCGCAACTTGCTTATCCCAGACTGTAAGGAGTCATTGCCAACACTGATGACAGAGCCACGGATACACCGTTTGATACGATCTGTGCTCGCTGAAGATGGGGCAGTGATTGTGTCTCCCTCTGTGGCGGCAGCATTTGCGCGCGTGGGTTTGGAGGCTGGCGCTGGGCGAAACTATCATGTCATTTCATCACCAGAACGTTTAAGCGCGTTGGCTAATTGATAATTAGCGGATGGTTGCTCGGCTCTGTACGAGCCGCGATTGACGTGGGAGCAAGGTGAGCACGTTGTATAGATCCTCGTCATTGCACTGTGGTCGTGAGCGCTGCGTATTCGTCGTCCATGATAGCGACTGAGATATGGGAATGCATCTGACACCTCCGGGTAGGGTTTCACAACTTGATTTTTCTGCTGGTCGCGGTTGTGAGTTGGCGTTAGATGCGTGTTGTGTGGAAATTGTATGGTAGATGTTTCGGCCGAATGTCTATGAAATGGGAACAATCATTTGCCTCAGCCTGTGTATGCTTGCTTATTGAGTGACACAATATGGAGCAACGATTATGAGTTTTGTAGCGAAACAGCGACAGGCATGGGCAGAGGCTGGTTCGGCCGAAATGGCACGTTTGCGCACACAGGTTGATCATCTACGTCAGCGCGTAACGCCAGCACGCAAGGGGCAGCCTTTCAATATTTTCACATTGTTGGGTGTGGAAACGGATGAAGTGCGTACGCACTCAAGATTATTGGCTTATTGGTTGAATCCAGACGGATCGCATGGGCAAGGGGTCCTGTTTTTGGGGCAGTTTTTGCGGTACTGTCAAAAGCGATACGCAGGGTTTGAAATTCGGCCGAAACAACTTTACAACGCACAATGGCGTGTGCAGACAGAGCGTTACATTGGGCAAGGTTTTTTAGACATTGTGATTGAGTCGCCGCAGCTTGGCTACCTGATCGTTATCGAGAACAAGATCCGAGCGGCCGAACAGCTCCATCAGCTTGAACGCTACGCACGCTGGATGCAAACACGCGTTGACCAGTTTCCAAAGCAAGCATTGATCTATCTGACACCTGAGGGTCGTGCCGCCACAACTCAAGGTGCGTTCACATGCCATGAGATGTCTTATCATACAGATGTGAATCGCTGGCTATCGATGGTCACGCCGCGCATTCGTTCAACGCATGTCAAATCGATTGTGCATCAATACCAAGCGGTGTTGCCGCGTCTATAGATAGGGTCGTGATAGGTTTACGATAGGAATTGCAACGCCGTTGGGGTAGCTATTTATTAGGAAGCCCCATATGATTTGTTGCAGTACTATGCGCCTAGATTTGAAGCTTGCAATTCGCTGGTGATTGGGATGAATTTGCCAACTGGGTAACGAGGATTGCGTGAGGTAACGACTACGGCTCCTTTCAACTGTGGTTGATAACAAGCGACCCATGGATGTTCAGTTTTCAAAAGCTTTACAACACCTGTAACAAGCCAGAATGGCAGTTTTCCATAGAGGACGACGCCTTTTTGATTGTTCATTCTGCCGATTTGGTACACATTGCTAGCTTCGTAATCAAGATAATCTGAGCTAGTCAGCAACTTAAGAATTGAATAATCACGATGAGATGTGACAATCTCGACCCATTCTGGCTCGAATATAGAGCCATCTTTCCACTTCGTCTCTACCGGCTCACGCCAACCTAGCCGCGCGTCGAATTGCCAGAGTGTGTCTATGTGTGCTGCTAGATAGCCGTACATCCAAACTGTCCCGCGACCGTAATAAGCGGATTGCTCAGATGCATACAAAGCCTCGTGGAATTCGGTCAGATGTTTAGGCTCCCAGAATAGCCGCCCCGTTAGCCCAAGAGGTTCGGCGAGTTGGCGATCAGTGAGGGTGTCACTGACTGGGGCTTCTTGTAAATGTTTTGTCTCCATCAGCGTTTCGCTGAATGGCAGTAGATCCGCAATCGTATTAACCAAGGCTTTGAATGAAGAGCTTTCGATACGAGCCGCCCGATTGTCTTGGCGCTCTAGCCCCGATATGGAAGCAGTAAGTACAGATGTTTGTTGATCAATTGTGTCGCGGCCTTCAAGGTTCGATGCAATGTCAGCGACGAGTGTGACGTTGTGGCGTTCGTATAAATCGAGCCACCATTGACGTTTCGACTGTTTATTGTCAGCAATTAGCAGAATGCCGTATGTGCAGTGCGTAAAGATGGCTTCCTGATATTTTCGGGGTTCGCCGCCCACATCGACAAGAAAAGGCAAGGGTCGTTTTTGCAGATCTCGTACTGCACGATCTATAAATTTTTGTGTGTATCGACCTTTTTCTCGAATCGATTGAATATGTTTCTGATCAGCTTCATTTGCCCAATCGCCTTCGCCATCTGGGTTGGCCCGCAGAACGTAATGGGCAATTTGTTGCTGACGCAAGGCGAAGGTCAGATTGTGGATAAGGACAGACTTTCCAGAGTGGGGCGGCCCACCAATAACGATTGCGGGAAACGGCGTATGCATGGTTCTCCTAAATATTTTGAGTCAAGCGACAGCTCAAAACTCATTGCGCATAGTGTAAGAGTGCGGCATTATAGGATCAAGAAGGGGTAAATCGCGAGAAAGGTTCTCCATGACTCAACAAATTACATTGGTTGCAACTGTGGGTGGGCAGCCGCAGATCGTAACATTTGCGCTTGATGCTTTGCTGGCGCGTGGTTTTGTCGTCTCTGAATTGTGCGTTGTGCATTTGGAGGCACGTAGCAAGCGTTTGCAAGCTGCGCTTAAACGTTTGGAGCATGAGCTGAAAGATGTACGGTACCGAGGGGTTGTTGAAAAGGTCGTTTTTCGGCCGATTCTTAACAAGTCTACTCGCCAACAGTTAGATGACATTCGTGATGATGCGGATGCAAACTTGACGTGGCAAACGATAAACGAGTTGATCGCCCAATTGAAACGAGCCGGACACATTGTTCATGTCTGTGTCACGGGCGGGCGGCGTATGTTGGCACTGCAAACGATGTCGGCCGCAATGCTCTACTTTGGTGACGAGGATCGCATGTGGCACATGTACACGCCGGATGAAGTGTTGGACGAAGCGCGTGGTGGCGCGATGATGCACTTGCCAGACTCGCACACTGGGTTTGAGTTAATTCGCGTCCCGATGATGCCCTGGGGTCGGTATTTCCCGTTTTTGCGTGAGTTGGCGCAGCCGACGCCTACTAGTGATGTATTGGCAAGGCAAAGAGGAGTATTGGATTCGGCCGAACGCAAGAAGTGTCAATCAGTTGTTGCGAAACTCACCCGCCGACAAGAAGATGTGTTGCGGGAATTGGCAAAGGGAGTGCATCCAGATGCTGCCGCGGAGACATTAAACATTACGCGCAAGACACTCAACTCACACCAGACCATTATTCTGGCCGAATGCCGCAATGTGTGGGGACTTCCAGACAAGCCGCAGCTCGATTATCGTTTTATTGCAGACAAATTTGGTCAGAATATGTTCTGACGCAGAATCAGAACATGTTCTATAGAATCATTGCGATTGATTGCTAACCTATGCCAAAGAGACACTCATCGAGGGATTTTAAGTTATGAAGAAAAAAGAGCTCAAGACATGGCAGCGAGCCTTATGGCTTGAACTGGATAAACTGCATGATTCAACGGATCCAAGTAAATTGGAGGTGGCATTGTGGCAGGAGTATATTCAGGGCAATGGCAGTCATTTTAGCCAACATCATATAGGCTCTCTGTTGGAAGCAGAAATCGCCTATATGCAAAAGAAGAAACGGTTACCTAAGGTAGCTGATAACGTGACATTGGTGATCTTGGTAGGTGAGTCATTGCAGCCTCTGTTGCAAAGCATCCACATATATCAACCTAAACGATTAATAGCAGTTTTTAACGAAGCATACGGAGACGATTATCGCCGCCAAATCGAGCCAAAACGATACCGCATAGCCGCTGCGTATTGGGATGTTGTTGAGCAAATATTGACGGTGATGCCATCATGCAACGCCCAACCTCTGACAATTGAGCAAGACGCACCTAACGACGTCTTCGATAAACTGCAAACGGCCATTGCTGCTGACCTTACTAATCCTCAAATAGCGGTTGTGATAGACATAACGGGCGCGAAAAAGATTATGTCAGCGGGCGCATTTCTGCTAGCGGCATTTACAGAAGCACAAATCAGCTACGTCAATCCAACAGAGCTAGAAAGAGGGCGTCCTTTTGGATTTTCTGCCGAATTCCAAGTTGTTGGCAATCCAATCGACCGTTTTGCCCTCCGTGAGTGGCAGCAGATCGAAAGACTTTACAGACAGCATGATTTCTTTGGCGCGCTTAACATCCTCGCACCGATCATTCATACATTTGATGACGCGACCAACAGACTCGAGCAGTTTCGTTTATTCTTGACGATTTGTGACAGTTGGGAAAATGGATTATTTAAACAGGCGAATGCCGATCAAGCTTTTCTAAATCACAGTTTTCGTTCATCGATACCCGCATCGGTAGCGCAACTCGCGCCACTGTGGCCTGAATCAGATGGGACTGCTGAACTTGTTGCAGAGTTTTTCAAACAGCCTCAATCTATTTTGCTTTATGCACGCGATGAGTTTGAGCGTATCAAACGTTTGACGACACTTGACGATGAAAAGACGGCTTTGAATAGACGGCGGAGTGCATTTAGTCGTGCATTTGCGCTGCATGAAACACTGCTCAAGGCACGTGTTATGCAGTGTTATTATGCTGGTGACTATACGCTTGTGCCCTGTGGTGACTGGGATTTTGACTCAGACCATTTAGCCAAATTTGAGTGGCGCTTAATCCATAAGGTCGGGGAAGATGCCAATTGGCGATTGCTCAGTGGGCAGCAGCAGAAGCTAGATGTGACAAGTTCAAAGAAAGCGCATTTTGAAATTGCGTTTTCAGCAAAGTTGTTTGAAAAACCAAGTGAATTTGAAGGTGTTAGGGATACGCGCAATCGCGTGGCCCACTCTTATTTCCCGGTAGGGGAGGTGCGGTTGCTTGAGGTGATCGCCTTAGTAGAAGGAAATCTACACAATTATGAGACACACTGGGCGTCTCCACTATCGGCCGAAACTCGGCTTGCCCCACCGAGGTGGGATGAAGTCGTTAAGCAATTTGAACTGGATCGCTGGATTCCAGCAAGAAATATAGGAGCATAACGTGGCAACTTATCTGTTTGGTGCGGAAGTGAACCGCATCCAAGAGACCGTTTTTCGCGGCAATATGCAGCGACAGGTCGTAGGTGGCAGCCGACTGTTGGCAGCCTTTGGTGACGTGGCATTGGCACTTGCTCGCCAAAATGGGTTGCTGGCAAACGGCGATCTAGTTTATCGGGGAGGGCGCTTTCGATTATTGTTTGACGATAGAGAGAAAGCTGTTGAATTTGGGCAAATCCTGACTCAACTCTACATTCAATTGCTCGATGGCGACATTTCTGTTGCCGAGCCAATACAATTTGATGATCAATCTTACTCAGAAGCGAGCGTAGCCCTAAAAATTGCCCTAGATGATGCTAAATCAAACCGTGCATCCGCTCGTGCTATCGCCCATGCCCCCACGACAGCGATGGGTGCATCGTCTGGCAACGAGTTGGCGCGTCATCACAAGAAGTTCATTCCTGCACCAGATGTTACGCCTAATTATTTGGGAGAAATCACAGCTAAGATGGCCGAGGTTGGTTATGCGGCGAAAGGGGGGAAAGATGACTTTTTGGGACAGCTTAATGAGCATCTTTCTGGGCAATTCCACGATGCAGAGTGGTTGAAAACACCCGAAAAAATTGCAACTGAGACGGGTGAGCATAATAGCAATGTTGCGTACCTTGTTGCGGATGGCAACAACATGGGACTGTTGTTTGACAAGTGTGAGTCACCCGACGAGTTACGAACTTTGTCGCAGGAACTAGATGAAGCCATCATCAAAGCATTGGCAACAGCGACCGAGCGCCTGCTAACTAGGAATGAACTGGTTCAAGATGATCTTTATGGTGAAGAGCAAATTCCAGTTATGCCGCTTATTATGGCGGGCGACGATATTTTTGTGATGTTGCCAGCTCGTTATGCACTGGCCTTTGCTCGTTCATTTTGTTTGGAGTTTGAAGGGGAAATGGGGTCGGCCGAAACTGCGAGCAAACTTAGCGAACGTGCTGGATTGCCTCCCACGATGTCTGCCGCTGTTATCTTCTGCAAGCAAACATATCCATATCATCTTGCACACCAACGAGGCGAAGAAATCTTAAAAGCCACGAAGCGTATCGTAAAGCTAGTTAAGGTTACGGAGCGACACTCCGCCGTTGGGCTTTCCTTCATCATCGGCAACGAGTTAGTACGTAACCAAACGGAAGCATCGTGGAATTATCTAGGCAGACACATCAGCTACTGGGCCGCCGATGATATTCCCAACACATGTCGCCGACATGCCCCTTCACTTAAAGCTCTTTTTGATGCGTTTGAGCGTTTAGATGACACCTTGCCAAATAAACGACTCAATGAACTGCGCCAACTCTATTCGCCACGAAATCTAAAATTGCCTTCGGCCGATTGGAATGCTCGTTTGCTCGAATTGTTAGAGCGTATTCAAAGTAGTAGCAGTGACGAACATGTGAAGCTCGTTCAAGAAACGCTCAGCGAATTGGGTGACAACGGGGAATTTGATGAAGCCAGCCCTGGCTACTGGCTGAAACGTCCCGATAACAAACACGTGACAGGTGTCCTTGATCTCTATGAGGCTTGGCAATATCTCAACATATTATGATGCTCTCACTTACATTTGAAATTCAACTTTTGTCTGATTATCACGTTGGTGCAGGGCAGCGGTTTGGCCCAACGGTCAATTCTGCACTACTGCGTGATTTTGATAAAACCCCCGTGTTGCGTGGCACAATGCTGGCTGGCTTGTTGCGTGACGGATTGAGTAATTTGTCGGCACTTACACCGGCGAATGCCTTGCTTAAGCAAGCTGATGTCGAAGCAGCAGCGTGCAAACGCATTTTCGGGGCTGCTGACAGCCCTAAGCGTTGGATATTTAGTTCGGCGCGTCCAATCACCAGCAGGAAAGATACTGAACGTTGGGGCAGTGTAGATGTGGCGCGTGTACGTATTAACCCGCGCACACGCCGAGCGGCTGAGAAACAGCTGTTTAAGCAAGAGGAAGGGGATAGCCGTTTACGTTTTCAATTTACGGCGCAATGCGAAGGTGCGACGCTACTTGATCAAGCTGATGCTGCGCTATTGGTCGCAAGCGCCCGGGTCGTGCGACACTTAGGCGCGGCTCGTCGCCGTGGACGAGGACACTGCGAAATCACGTTATGTCAAGCTGAGGGCGCTTTTGAGGGTGAGCAGCCGCTAACGGATGCACTTCAACAGTTCAAAACGACTTGGTTAGGCAACGCCCCACTGCCGCGAGATACGGCTGCCGTTACAGATTGGTCGTTAAGCAAGCTAACAAATCCGAAAACAGTGCGGCTACATGTAGCCGCATACAATGTTGAGCCGATTTTAATTGCCCAGAGCGGGCAAGCTGGCAACGCACTCGAAAGCCGCCAAATTATTACAGGTGGGGCATTTTTAGGTGCGTTGGCAAGCCGCGCCGCGCAGCGGATGGGGCTGCGTGGGCAAACTGCATCAAGTGAATTTGTCGAATTGTTTTTACGTGGTAATTTGCGCGTGACCGATTTGCTCCCAGCACACGATGTCGGGAATCAAAAGCTGGTGCCATCGATTGTGCCGCCACGTGCCTTTGCTGAAGATTCGACTGATCCTGCGTTTGCTGATGATCCAGATGACTCAGGCAAACTTTATGATTTGCTTGTAGATGCGCCGCCAGAAAATGTGAAGATCAAGCCGATCAAAGATCGCTTGTTGTTGAATCGGCCGATTACGCGTCACGAAGTCGCAATGCGTGAAGAGGCACATATCGAGATCGATCCAGACACTGGGCGCGTGACGCAGGGCCAGCTATATGAATATATTGTTGTCGAAGCTGGTCAGTGGTTTGTTGGTGAGATTTCACTCCCCGCTGATTGGCTAGACAGATTGAGTGAAGCAACGGGGCTGGCGAAAGGTGAAGTGTGCGAATTGCGTTTTGGTAAGGCGACACGGCGTGGATACGGTGCAACACGAGTTTTGCTGGAATCTGCCGAAAATGTGCCTGAAGCGTTCATCATGCTTCCCATCAAAGAGCGCGTTACACAATCGACAAGCCAAAGCACAACCTTGTCACTGTTTCTATTGTCAGATGCGATTTTGCTTGATAAATGGCATCGCCCCCTTGAAGGTTGGACAGAAACGTGGCTGCAAACGCTGTTTTCAGGTTACACGGTTCAGCTTGGCAAAGCATTCTCCCGTTCGCGGATTGTCGATAGCTTTAACACCCACCGCCGCATTGCCCGTTGGCGTGATGTTGCGCTGGAAGCAGGAGCGATTGCATCTGTCACGGTTGGCAACATTACCGATTGGGCTGCATTTGTACAGCGGTTGGTAGAAATAGAGCGAAAGGGGATTGGTGTTCGACGAAGCGAAGGGTTCGGCCGAATTGCATTTAATCACAGCATTCAACAGCCGAGCAGCGTTAAGCCCCAACAAAGCTGGGTTTCAGCTGTGGGACAATCTAAATTGTTGGCGAGCTCACTGTATGAACATCAACTACAGCGACAGCAACAATTCATTGATACCGAATGGCCGTCTACATTGGCCGATCATAAAACAAAACTAAAGCAACTACTGGGCGCAGACGCTGCACCTGTTGCGCGTTTGCTATACCTATATCGGTATCGTCCACTTGCGGCATTGCAAAAATGGTTGGCTGATGACAATTTTGTGAATCATGCTCATTTATGGGGTGAAAAATTGTTGCCGAACCGCCCAGTTAAAGAGCCGTTGAGCAAAGATGCACGCAAACTGCTGCGTGAGCTAGTAGAGCCGCTCGAAAGCCGCTCGCGCAATGAGCGAGCAGGTGCAATTACGGCTCTTGCTGAGTTGATTGATGAAACAGCGGGAGGTGAATAGAGATGCAAAGAGTTACAAAACGAGTTGTGGGCAACATTATGTTTGACACGGCTTATCACATTGGTAGCGACAAACAGAAACGACCTACGGATGCACCGTTGCGCCGTTCGGTAGATGGGCGGATTATGCTGCCCGGCCGCGCATTGGCTGGCTCTCTACGTACGTTGACAACCCGCCTTGCACCACGTTTTGGGTACACAGCTTGCCAGGCGTTGCAGCAAAATCCGTCACCTACAAATATTGTTTGCGAATGCCCCGTGTGCCAATTGTTCGGCTCAATTAATTTTCGTGAGTTGCCAACAACGACCTCAACTTCTGTCGCTTCACGCTTATGGGTACATGATGCATTTGCTGATGCTGACGCCGCTGTTTATGTGCGTGATGGTGTAGGGATTGATCGGCAGACAGGGGCAGCTAGAAAAAACGTCAAATTTGATTATGAGCTAATGCCCGCTGGTGCGGAGTTTCAACTTCAAATTGATGTGGAGGCAAATGTAGATGAATGGCTACCCTTACTAAATGCGGCCTTGTCTGAATGGGGAGCCGGTCGTGGTCAGCTAGGCGGTGGTGTTGCGCGTGGTCTTGGGCAGTTTCAGTTAAAGGATATGCAGTGGCAAGAACTTGAGGTCACTTCGGCCGAAACGCTCTACGATTATTTGCTGTCTGGCGATTCAAAACCCCTGTTCAAACCAGCAGCGTTAGCTGGCACCTTGCCACCTATACAGCCGCTCACTAACTGGACACCCGCCATCGCACGCGGATATGTCTCGATTGAGTGTACGCTCCAATTCAAAGATTTTTTCCTCATAAATGATCCGCTTGTCAGCCTGATTACGGGGTTTGATCATGCGCCGCTTGTGACAGGCATTACGGCTGCTGGCGAAAAAGTAGAAACGCCGCTGCTGTCAGGATCATCGCTGCGGGGCGCGTTGCGCTCCCACGCCGAGAAAATTGGGATGACGCTTGCTTCGATACATTGGCCAGATGCGGAAACGTTTAAGCAGCATCGGCCGATTAGTAACCCGTTTGCAGATGAGAACAAGGGGGATCGGGACGTTGCTTGGTATCAACAGAAGTCGGCCGAATTCGATGACGACGCACCTCTTGATGCACTGTGCCTTAACGATCAGCTGTTTGGCTCAACCCTCAACGGCAGTCGCTTCTGGATTAGCGATGCCAAAATGGAGAAAGCTGAACTAGGTGACAAAGATTGGAAAGTTCAAGACTTTCTGGCGATTGATCCGTTTACAGGTGGAGGGAAAGACGGTGCAAAGTTTGACGCGGCTCCGCTCGTGCGCCCCGTATTTAAGGCCAAATTGACGTTGCACAATCCACGCGATTGGGAACTTGGCTGGTTGGTTCTCGTTCTGCGAGATTTGGCTGACGGCATGATTCCAATCGGGTTTGGGAAAGCCAAAGGATATGGCGTGGCTGAATTGAGCCAAACGATTTGGCGAACTGGGTTCATGCACGCCAGCGACCTGCCTATTGAAGGAACATTGCTCACAGGCATTTACAGTACAGGCAGTCACGTCGAAGCGCAAACACAAGCCGCAGGATGGCTGTCTGATGAGTGGCGTACAGCCGCGCAACAATGGGTTGATGCATTCAATAATAAAATCAAAAAATTCCCAGAAGATGACGACAATTGGCAACCATTCGTGTGGGATCCATTTTTTGATACACCACAAAGTGAGCTTTACAGCTTAACAATGGCGGAGGTGAAGCATGAGTAATGCCAAAGATTATGTATGGGAAGTACAAGCACGATTGAATGATAGCCCGCTTGTTGATGGAACAACATTGGCGATTCACAGTGGCAGTGTGTCTGCAAATCAAGCGACTGCATTTTTGCAGCAATGGCCGCTCGCGCAATTTGAATATGCAATGATTGAGTGGGTCAGTGAATTTGAGCTTGTGCCTGCGGTACAGTTTGCGCCGCAGTCGGTTGTGATGCTAGAGCGTGTGCGGCTATTTGGTAAGCACGGCGATCTTATGGTGCGTCGTGATGAAAGAACGTTTTTGTGGCGATTCGTTGGTGACGCTGGCAAGATATGGCCGACAAGCGGATCAATTGATTATTGGCAGACCCACAATTTCCCGTTGCGCCAACTTACCAAATGCTATTATCAATGGCGACCTGACGAAGGGCGCGTTACAACCGAATGGCGCGGCCACCTGCCCAACGGTAACAATGCAGACTTATATTTGAAGCAACTTCACTATCTCGATAATGGGCGCACCGCTTTTGTGCGCTACACAGGCTTTTCGGAGGTGTGCAATGAGCAATGATCTAAAAGACTTGATCGGCAAATCACTTTTACAAAAGGATACCCAACGTAGGCAAAGGGGAAACCCCCGACGTGGTAATACGCGACCTCGAAACAGTGACCGAAGTCAACCTCAGAATCGCCGCAGATCGCATTCTGAACCATTTGATCGAAATTATCAATTTCGCAACCCTTACAATTTTGTTCAGTTCATTGAGGCAGAACGACCTCAAGATGATCCGCTTGGTGATTTTGCTCCAGTAGTACATGATCGTTTTGTTGGTTTGACAGGACGTATTCAATGTACTCTGAGCGTGAAGACTCCATTATTTGTTTCAAATTCCGAAAACGTGGACGCAATCAATCCACAACATAGAGCTTACGAATTTTATAAAGATTCCAATGGGGATCCAGCGATTCCAGCATCAAGTCTTAGGGGGATGTTCAGGTCAATTCACCAGATTATCACAAATTCTTGCTCACCGATGACAACAGATCAAAGATTGACACGGAAATTGGAAGCACATGATGCGACGTGGCTTGTTCCTGCAGTGGTCGAAGGTAAAGAAAAAAACTGGAAATTAAGATTGCTTCCGGGCAGTATTAACTTGCAAGTGAAAACGGGCGGCGGATTTAGACGCGGCAGGCAGTATGCGGCATGGATGCATCAGTATTGGCCGGTGCGTCCAAGCAAGACACTTAGAGATCCTCAACAAGGCAACGCGAAGCGATTTGCAAAGACTCGTGAAGAATCTAAACAAGTTGATGTGCAAGGTCTCAAGCATGGTGACAAATGCTATGCGCTAATAGAGGATCGAGTGCATGCACATCCTGCAATAAAATACTGGGATGTATTAGCCATAAGCAAAGAACGAAGCAAATTGCGAAAACCCAATGGCAACAAACAGAGGATTGTTGAAGGTTGGCTAATGCTCACCAATCAAAATGTGGAGAGCAAACATAGCGAGCGTTTTTTCTTTAGCACAAACAATTCTGACGATGTTATAGTCCTTGAAGATAGTATGGTAAAAGCATACGAAACCTTAATTGCTGATTATCAAAAGCGTCATCAGGATGGTGTTGCAAAACGGAAGAAGAAGAAAGGTAGCCCTAATCTACCTGACGGTAAAGATGCAGGATATAGTAGGTTCATTTACGAGAAGGATGCTCGGAAAGTTAAAGAAGGCACACTGGTATACACTTTGCTTACAGGAAGTTCTAGGAAGCCAATCGTTAAACTAATTGCGCCAGTTGCTATTCCGAGAACTGTATATGATAGGTCTGTAGGTGAGTTTTTGCCCAAGCATAAATGTGCCTGTCGCAGCTATAACAGCCTTTGCCCAACATGTCGTACATTTGGCTGGGTAAGTAGCGATGTGAAAGATAAATCTACCTCACCATCCTATGCTGGACGGATACGTTTTAGTAAGGGTACGAAAGGAAAAGTGGAATTTACAGATGAAATCACCCTAGCGATTCTGTCATCTCCGAAACCAACCAAGACACAATTTTATTTGTTAGATAGTCAAGGCAAGCCGAGCCACACGGTTGATTACAATATTAAGAGGGCTAAACTTCGTGGGCATAAACTTTATTATCATCATGGTTCTGAGCCTAGTTCATATCAAAAAAATGCAAAAAAGTATTTTGAGTATGAGCGGGTAACAGATTCAAAGCATGACGGCAAAGATGACCAGAACCGAACGATAAAAGGAGCTGCCCGTGCTGGTTCTACGTTCACATTCTCCCTAGATTTCAATAATCTGACACGGCTAGAGCTTGGTGGTCTGATTTGGGCATTGAAATTAAAACAAGGATGGTTTCATCGACTTGGCTACGCTAAACCGCTCGGCTTCGGTTCAGTCACTGTCGCAGTTGATAAGCTGGAGGTGCTAGATACAGAATCTCGATGGAAAGATATTGAGCAGGATGGATGGCAGGATCACACATCTAAGGTTCAACAACTGCAACAGGACTTTGAATCTCAAATGGTAGATTATTATGGAATTGAATTTGTTCGCATTTTGGATGAAATGGAGAAGCTCTTGACAGAGCCAGACAAGTTGTTGCCAACTCACTACCCGCGTCCTACGAAATATCCTTCGGTAGAAGGAAAGAATTTTGAGTGGTTTATGCGTAACAAAGAGCAAACTTTGCCGCTAGCTACTAGCGACGACGGCCTGCGGCTAAGATAAAGGCTTGTGTACCAACTAGCGATTTCATTAGAAGGGCGAGGACGACCACTGTACGGCAACGACGTGACGCTGCGTGGGATTCACGGGTTGTTGTACAGCGTGCTGAAGGCAAGCGATACGCGGGCGGCGACGTGGCTGCATGAGCATCGTGCGCCGAAGCCGTATTCTTTGGCGGCGTATTATGGTGAGGAGGGGGTATTGGCAGGGTTGCGGATTTCGGCATTGACTGATGATTCGGCCGAAATAATCCACACTGCATGGCAGAAAGCACGCCACCATGACTGGAAGTTGGGCAAGCACCCGCTATGCGTCCGTGACGTACTCGCCGTGCCGCGTGCCAGCTATGCGGAGTTGTCCGAGTTGCCCGCTGTTTCACACATCACGCTCAACTTTCTATCCCCAACCAACTTCAAGCAGGGACCAGGCCAATTACCGCTGCCGCTGCCGCGCAATGTTTTTCGCACCCCTCTGGTTGCATGGAATTCGTATGCGCCACACCCGCTTGGTATTCGCGAAGATTGGCTAGAGTGGTGTAACGACAACGTTTTTGTTGCTGAACATCGTATCGAGACGGCACACGTCACGTTGAGCCGCCAGCAGCCTCCATTCATTGGCTTTGTTGGTGAAGTGACGTTTGAAATCCATCGTGCAAATCGCTACAAAGATGCAGCTCGTCGACTTCATACGTTGGCAAAGTTGACAGAGATCACAGGCATCGGCCGAAAAACCACCATGGGCATGGGTGCTGTCGAGTTGTTGTAGAATTGATGACTATGATCATTATCAATTTTTCACATCCGTTAACACAGTCTCAGGTTGGAGCAATTGAATCGCTGCAAGCGCTGCCAGTGGCAAGCGTGCTAGATGTGGTGTGCCAGCTTGATAATTCGGCCGAATTTCGCCCGCAAGTCCGCCAGTTAGTCGATAACATCAAACTCACCTCAAACGATTGGCAAACGCAGCGCATTCTGATTGTGCCACCTGGATATGCACCCGCGACCGCCGTGCTCCTGAGTGAACTGCACGGCCGAATGGGCTATTTTCCGTCGCTAGTACGGATTCGGCCGAGCCAGGATTCGGCCGAACCATTTGAAGTTGCCGAAATCATAGATCTTAGAAAAGTGCGCGACAGCGCGCGAACAAAACGCGAATGAAAAACTTCCTGCGCGGGATAATCAACCCAACGACATTCTTAACTATCTTGTCGGGAGCCTCTCTTGCCATTGTGTTTGATTGGTTAACCGGGCTTCTGTCAGATAGCTTGCGTAATGTGCAAATTATCGTTGTAATCCTGACAGCCTTGTTTTGGTTAATCAAGGCTTGGGATGATCAACGGCGGCAGGTTATCAAAACGGCATTCCAGCCTCCGCAAACGCGTCGCACACCGATCGAGCGCATGACAAATGCACGCCGAGGAATGATTGCTTTTGTGTCACTCTATCGACCGATCGACAAAGATTGCCTAGGCCATAGCCTTTCTGGAGAACAAAAGGTTGAGGCCGCGCAAGCCGGCGATTACGAACGACTTGATCTCGAAAAGTCAAATCTCGCGACAATTATTACGACGATCGACAGTCATGCCTCAAAACTTGAACACCTCTGGCTAATTGCAACGGCCGATTCAGTTCAGCCTGGGTCGGAGACGTATCGGGATGTCTTGATTCGTTACCTGAAAGAGCATAAAGGATTAACATGCAAATTTCATGCGGGCGATCAGTATACAGTTTCATTGGAAGATGACGCACTCGTTGCAACAAAGACCCGTGACATGGTCAACACTATTTTTGATGAAGCGCAGAAACATGGCTTGGACAATCAAGCTGTCGTCGCTGATTTTAGCGGCTGCCCACGCAGCATGACACTAGGCATGTTTGCGGCGTGTATTGATGGTCGGCGCTCGCTCCAATTTGCAGGTGTTCGTTACGATGCCAATAGTCAGCCGACGGGCAAGATTTTTCCAATTGTCTATGATTTCAAGCCAGAGCTTGACACACAAGACAGCTGATTCTACATACAAACTGTTCCCAAAATCAGAACAGCGCCACCCTCTGGCGCTGATACACTACCTCTAGCTCAACAAAAGAAAGTTCAACAACAAAATAACTAACAAGCTTGGTGCTTGTCGCTTGCTTGATTGCAGATCGCGCATCGCTGGCTGTGGAAATTGACGTTCCCACGATAGGCGATGGCCGTGATGTTGTGATTGTGGAGGTTTGCGTATGTTTCGTCCTTTACGCGGCTGCCGACGACTGTTCGGCTGCCTGTTTGTGATGTTGCTGCTTGTCGGAGACCATTCCAAATCATGTGCTGGGTAGAAGTCTAGCAGCTTATCTGCCCAGCTGTTGATTGCGAGTTGGTTGGTGCTATCTCTGGATACCAACCTTCAAATGTGTCTCGTAACTCTTCGTTCAAGGTTTGGAATTCACGTCGTTCTTGATAATTTGAACACACATGATGAAAGTGCCTTTTATGAACTGTTTTCCACATCTGAAGCGCGAGATTTAGCGAGGCGCTTTCAATTTCATTTCACACCAAAAGGAGCCAGTTGGCTCAATATGATTGAGTTAGACTTCTCAGCACTTTCTCGTCAGTGTCTCAATCGACGTATTCCTACGTTTGAGCAACTAAGCCGGGAAGTCATGACTTATGTTAAAGAACGCGATGCAAAACGCATCAGAATTACATGGCAATTCACGAAAGAAGCGGCTCGTGAAACATTCGCTTCATCGTATGAGCGAGTCAATTCGCTCAACTTAAAACAGTCAAAAACTTAAGACACGATGCACTTAGTGCTCTGTAAATTTAATTCTAAGCGATTCTGATGTAAGGTAGAGCGATGAAGAAAGAGCATGTCAAACTTACAAAAGAAGAGCGCCAAACGTTAACAACAATGACCGCGAAAGGAAATATAAGCGGTCGAAAATACAAGCGAGCCTTAGCTCTATTAGAGTTAGACCGAGGTAAAACGTACGAAGCGGCAAGCAAAACGCTTAGCGTGAAATCCAATACGCTGTCTACCCTCGCAAAAAGGTATCGGTCAGAAGGTCTAGAATGCTTAAATGACAGACCGCGCCCAGGGAGACCAATCAAGTTTTCAGGACAAGACCGCGCCAAAGTCACAGCACTGGCATGCAGCGATGCACCAGAGGGATACAGCCAATGGTCAACCCGTTTGCTGGCTGATAGAGCGGTAGAACTTGGCTATGTGGAAAGCATTTCACATGCCAAGGTTCATACGATTCTCAAAAAAACGAACTGAGCCCGCATCTGAAGAAAACATGGTGCATCGGCAAAATCACAGCCGACTTCCTGGCTCAAATGGAAGACGTGCTAGATTTGTACAATGCGCCCTATGATCCAGCTTATCCAGTTGTTTGCTACGATGAGCGTCCCTGTTTTCTAATTGGTGACCGCATCAAGCCGATTGAAGTGAAAAAGGGACAGCCAAAAAAGGAGCATTATGCTTACACCAAACATGGCTCATGTAACTTGCTAGCAGCAATCGAACCACTTACAGGGCGCCGCCTTGGTCGCGTCTATGAAAGACGCCGCGGTCTAGAATACACACGGTTTTGTCAAGAACTTGCGGAAATATATCCAAAAGCAACCAAAATTCGGCTTGTTCAAGATAACTTGAACACTCACAAGAAGGGCTCCTTTTACAAACACTTACCAGTTGCTGAAGCACGTGCATTAGCGCAAAGATTTGAATTCTATTTCACACCAAAATCAGCCAGTTGGCTGAACATGATTGAATGTGAGTTTTCGGCACTTTCCAGACTCTGTCTCAAGCGTCGTATTCCTTCAATTGAGCAACTGCGAACCGAAGTGTTGACAATTCTTAAAGAGCGTGATGCCGCTGGCATCAAAATTAGTTGGCAGTTCACCATACCTGATGCTCGTCGCAAAATGCAACGACACTATCATCGTGTTAATCCTGCCAACAAGAACATTCGCTAATTAAATTTACACTGCACTTAGCCTTTTTGCGTTTCACAATTACCGATAGGCTCGATTTGCTTGTGTCCATGCAACGAGATCGTGGTGTGTGGCGTCAATCCTCCATTGGCGGACTGTGTTGTCCCATGCGAGTGAGAAAATGGATTGCTCATCGGCCGAAAATCCGACTGCTAACACAATACCATCATGCCCCTGATAGCAGCGCGTTGCGCCGCCTAACCGCAAATCCCATAGGAGAACCTGCT
>JACLAD010003082.1_pt1 | contig 29368 bp, 38 predicted proteins | sample 8027901 | NCBI WGS metagenome assembly JACLAD01 (sample SAMN15725071, study PRJNA655200) | protist metagenome | isolation source: fluorescence activated cell sorting (FACS) single amplified genomes of... | place: Spain: Blaines Bay Microbial Observatory, Mediterranean Sea | collected 2016-07-05 | reverse complement strand
GACGCAAAAAGATATGTTGAATACCATAAAACATACTACAACAAACAACAAATATACTGCGAAGAAGATGAAGCCCATAGTCGTGTTGTATTTATGTCGAAAAAAGCAGCACAACATTCTTTCCCAGAAGACTTTGTAGTAGGTGAAGATACTTTACACTATTTTCGGCTAAAGCACGAACATATGCAAGGAAACCTAGTATTTGTATGTAATGATGAAGCACCTGCAACATATATCTATAATCAGGTTGATAGTATGGGAGGAGGCACAGTTTGGAAACACACACAAGGATTTACAGATTGGTCATGGATGGGTAAATTTAATGACGAAGTAAAGAGTTTAGAAGAGAAAGGAGAGCTTTATAATAAAGACTTACCTCTTTTAAAAATAAACTATCCAGAAAATTTTGAAGTCGATGATTATGATACTACCGGAACATTAAGGTATGCATCAGATACTCACTACGTTGATATGCCTGCAAATGCGCTTAAGATAAGTGTAATGGAGCGTCTGAAAAAGAATGGTAAGAGCTTAGAAAAATAATCCTTGACATGATACCTCAACTTCGCTATAATTTGCAAATGGAGGAAAACACATGACAGCCGCACGCTACGACTTAACCATTGACCAAGGCTCCGACTTTAGCCTTGAACTTACTGTAAAGGACTCGGGATCAGCTAAGAATTTAACTGACTGGTCTGCTCGTTCGCAACTACGCTCATCAAAGAACTCCGCATCAGCGGCAGCCTCGTTCAGCGCAGTTGTTGCTTCCGCTCTGGAAGGTAAATTAACGATGAGTTTACCACATCACGTATCAGATGACCTTACCTCAGGACTCTACTATTATGATCTTGAAATTTTAGAAACAGGAAATAGTGGATCTACCATACAAGTTAGCAGACTTCTGCAAGGAACTGCGAATCTTAGACGAGAGGTTACTCGATAATGACAACCACGATAGAGATTACCGAAAAGGTGACGTCCGTTGACGTTTCCGATAAAATTACAAGTGTAAATATAACACCAACTACTACAACTGTAGAAGTTAGAGGAATCTCTATCGCCCAATCAAATGCTTCGGGTATATCAACTTCTCATACCGGAACCTCTTTTTTATCCGCTTTCTCGTCAGTTCAAACTTCTTTAGATAGAATTGGAACAGGAGTACTTACCTATAGAGCAGATACAGGAGTAGACTTTTTTAAACCTCTTGTAGAAACTATCCGATTTACAGGATCAACTGGAATTACGACAGAGATTAAAAACCAAGATGATCCAGAACTGTATATCTCAATTACCGATGTACTACCAGTAGATAGCCTTTCTCTTGGTAGTGCAACACAAGTTCCTACTTTCACTATAAATAAGAAAGGTCAGGTAACTACAGGACAAAATGTTTCAATTCAGATTCCAAAATCACAAGTTACCGATCTACAGAGCAACTTAGACACACTTTCAGCAGCCATCGTAGCAAACGCGGCATCAGATAGTACAATGTCCGCTACAGCAGCAGCTCATGCTAACTCAGTATCTGCTACTGCTGCTGCTCGTGCTGATTCTGTATCTGCTACTGCGGCTACGAATCTAGCTTCTACAGCTAATTCAGTATCAGCGACTGCGGCTACAGCAAGATCAGCACTGTCAGGACGTATTAATACAAACTCAGCAGAGATAGCGACAAATACAACTCGTATTAATACATTGTCAACTGGATTAGCAGCAAATGTATCTTATACAGATGCATCAAGAGTAAATACGATTTCAACGACTGTAGCTGCTCAAACAACTCGTATTAATACATTATCAACTGGATTAGCTGCAAATGTATCTTATACAGATGCATCAAGAGTGAATACGATTTCAACCACCTTAGCAGCTGAAACAGCTCGTATTAATACATTGTCAACTGGATTAGCAGCAAATGTGTCTTATACTGATGCATCAAGAGTAAATACGATTTCAACCACCTTAGCAGCTGAGACAGCTCGTATTAACTCGTTGTCAAGTGATTTAGCTACAAAAATTAATTATACTGATTGGCAGATATCCCAAAGTGGTACAAATTTATTATTTAAATATAACTCAGAAGAAAAGCTTAGATTATCAAACTCCGGTATACTAGGAGTAAAATCAACAGAGGCACTAGATAATGTAGCTCCTGTATTTACTTCTGCACAGATTGCAAGTGTAGCAGAAAATACAGCAGCGGGTACAGATATTCTTGCTTTAACAGCAACAGACTCTGGACCAGAAAGTGATGGAACCGTAACATTCAGCTCTACACACGCCAGCTTCTCGGTAGACGCCAGTAATAATTTAGAAATTGATATTGTAAACCTAGACTTTGAGACTGCAAACAGTTATACAGTTCCTGTAGTTGCTACAGATTCGGCAGGAAATACAACTACTCAAAATATAGCTGTAACTATTACCGATGTGGATGAGTCACCCAGCTATGACGCTACATTTTATTTAAGAACAGCTCAAGTAGGTGATGCTGAGCCGTGGTTTGGTTTTATTCATGATGGTGATGGAGACGGAAAGGGAGGGCAACTGTCTACTGATCCGTCTTACGCTCCCACCGCCCCGCCCCCTACTGCAGGACTAAATGATGCCTCTAATCGGGCACTAGTATATGGTGTCAATATAACTGATTGTTACTATAATAGCGATAATGGCAAGTTTATATTTGGTTTGAATTATCAAAGTCCTGGCTATGTCCCAGTTCCAGATGAAAATCTTACTATTACATTTACGAAAGGTGTAAGTTCAAGTGATGGAAGTGGAGGAACTTCAGCAGGAACTTTAACTACCGGAAACCCTGGATATGGAGCAAGTTATGTAGGTACATCTAGTGTACAGTGGACTTGGGCGTCTGCAGACGTAAGTAGCACTGTATCAAGCGCTTTTAATAGCAGTACCGGTGATCTTTTCAAAGTAGTAGTTACAGAGACACCATAGGAGATATAAATGTCAGCAAATTGGAGAATAACAAATGAAGCAATCGATTGGGAATCTACAGAGCATCCTGCTCGTATTATAACCCTTCACTGGATTGCAAAACGAGAGGGGTACTCAGCTATCGCAGGATATCAAGTTTTAGAGATGCCAACAGATACTTATATACCTTTAAAATACATAACTGAAAATGATAAACTAAAATGGGTTTTCAAAAGTCTAGGAAAAGATAAAGTAATAGAGATAGAAAACCACTTTGCAGATGAGGAATAAAACATGGCAATTACAAAGACAACAAAACTAGTAAAAGTAGAAGTGTATCCCGGTGATACTACTTTAGAAAACTATGAGCCTTTTATAGTTGTAACTATGGAGGATACATGGGATGATCCAGATGACAATGAGCTGCCTATAACAAAAAGAAGAGTAAGTAGAAAGGGAAGAGTTTATGAACCCGATTTTCCAAATTTACAGACAGATCTTAGTGATTGGCCCACTCTTGCTCAAGATATTGCTAGGTTGGTTTGGAGATATTAGAAAATACTTCTTGACAACTTTGCTCAAACATGGTATAGTGAGCATATTAAAAATTAACCAAAACTTATAGGCTACAAATGAAATTAAGGTACTTACTACTTCTCTGCTTACCTTTAACGGTACTAGCTGCAGAAGATACAATAATTACAGAGTCGACTTCTACGAGTGACGTAAGCACTACTACTAAACTAGAGTCTCCTCCTCCGTCAGCAATCACGCCGACAATGAATATATCCAACTCTGACCTATGTACGGTTGGAGTTGCGGGTGCAGTGCAAACCCAGATACTTGGTATCAGCATGGGTACAACTGTACGAGACATGAACTGCGAAAAATTAAAGAATGCGAAGACTTTGTACGATATGGGTATGAAAGTCGCTGCTGTGTCTATTATGTGCCAAGACCAGCGTGTATTTGATGCAATGATGAATGCAGGCACTCCATGTCCTTATGAAGGTCTTATCGGAGAACAGGCAAAAGCAGCATGGATAGCAAACGTAGAAGAAACACCTGTAGAAATTGAAGCAGAGGAGATACTTGATGAAAAGACGAAACAAACTCTTTGGGGTCTTGGCAGCATCTTTGCTTTGCTCCTCATCTTACTCTGATAATATAGTTTACGGACAATCGAATGTAAATGCTCGTACTTGGGCAATGCAGAACGTACTACCACAACAAGCAGGTCTTACAATCTCTCACATTGTATATGAATATAGTGTAGAGAAAGAAACACAAGATGCGATGTTGGTGCATGTTTCAAATGAAAATGCAATCAACGGAGGATACATCTTTCGATCTACAGATGATTGGACAGGGCAACCTTCCAACACAGTGAAAAAGATTAAGCCAGCATCGCAACTTCCCATACAATTTTGGGGGAATGGATCTATAGAAAGAGAAGGCTTTGGTACAGTTTCAAACCCTTCTGTGAAGTATAACTGGAGGTACGAACCTTGTTTTGATCCTCAGTCAGATCCAACATGTCCAGGTTATATGATACCTTATGACTTAGAAGATATATTAGTAGATACTGTAGATCCTCTTGAAGATCAATATATTCAAGAGCAGCTACAGAGACAGATAGAGTTAGAGGAAGAAGAAGAGTTTGAGCGAAAAGAGCGTTTAAAGAAGAACAAGCGTGACATGGAAAAGCTCTTAGGCGGAATTAATACTAAACTTATGTCAGATCTTGCATTAGTTCAAGAAGCTGCATACTTTAGTATAAACCTATTTCCTACTTCATACTATAGTCCTTTAGAGGGCGGAACCTATGAAGATGCCTTGCAACTGATAGATGCAGAGTTGCCAGACAACAAAGAGGGAAGACGAGTGAACTACACTCAACAAAAACTGCATGAAGAAATGATACAATCACAATATGATAATTGATTATCAAGAGTGCTTCGGCACTTAAGAGATATACTATGAAGAAATCTTTGTTAGCAGCCGGACTTTTACTTTCTAGCGCAGCTTTTGCAAACGTACCTATCACAGGTTCGGTAGCATCAAAATGCGTAATCAATGTAGATACTCCTGGCGTTTATGGTAACCCTTCTGCAAATCTACTAAGCACTGACCCTTCAGACGGTGGAGTTGTACCTGTAGTTCGTTACGATATTATTAGCGCAGAGCTTTACAAGGCCAAAATTAGTTATCCTGACGATTTTACAAGCAGTCCTTCTTTGAATGACGTTGTAAACTGGACAGGCAGTGTAACTGTAAGTCAAACTTCAGACGAGTTAATGGCATCATTTGAGACAAACAAAGTAGAGTATAATAACACTACTGAGTATGACTTAGATGTACAGGGCAGCGTTTGGTTTGATATTACTTCAACAGCAGACTATGGTTATGATAAGTCCTTCCCCGGTGGAGACTATCAAGCAACTGTAACTGCGGAGTGTATTGCACTGTAATGCGATTCTGGGTTGTATTACTTGGTGTGTTAACTCATGGCTTCGTTTGGAGTCATGAGTTAACTCCCACTTATCCTACATTAGAAACTTCTTATATGTCAGGAATTCTCAAAGCAGAGATGCATCTCTTCAATAGTCGAAAGGATATCAACTATTATTCAGTCTCAGTCTATGATAAAGACTGGAAGCCTGTCAAATTTGCTACGGAAAGCAAAATCATACAAATGGATTATCTAGATCATAAAGATATAGAAGTCTATGTTCGCACAAAAGATCAAGAAAAAGCACACTATATTTGCACTAAATCGAAAATCCTGAAAGGTAAGAGTGAACCGACACTACTCGCATCAAGGATTTGTTCAAAAATAAAATAAGAGGCAAGCGTGAAAAAATTAGTTTTATTGGCACTACTGGTAAGTAGTTCGACATGGGGACAAGGATCGCTGAATCTGAACATCCCGCAGTCGAATCAAACCCATGCTCAAGATAAAATTAGATCAGGCAACGTTGATTGTCAGAATGCTATAGGTTCCTCTACGAATTTCGAGTTTGGAGTAGTTGGTATTATTGAACAGGGTGATACCCCTTTTACTACTCAAATTCAAGAAGTACAAGATCAAGAATATCGAGACGTAGGAGTATACGCACGAATAAATATTCCTATCGGTGGACCAAAAGAACGTATCAACTGTAACACTCTGTATCAGTTGGAACTAACAAAGAAACGTCTAGAAGTAGAAAAGCTACAGCGTGAGGTTATGCAATTACGTGCACTTCAATTTACAGACGATGTTGAGGAAAATTAAAAATGGCATATAGCGAAAAAGTAATAGACCATTATGAAAATCCTAGAAATGTTGGTAAACTAGACGACAAAGATAAAAATGTGGGCACAGGTATGGTTGGTGCTCCAGCTTGCGGTGATGTAATGAGACTGCAGATTCAAGTTAATGATGAAGGCATTATTGAAGATGCTAAATTTAAGACTTATGGATGTGGCTCAGCAATTGCTTCCTCCTCTCTTTTAACAGAGTGGGTAAAAGGAAAAAATATTGATGAAGCAGAACAAATTAAAAATACTACTATTGCGGAAGAACTTGCTCTTCCTCCTGTAAAGATACATTGTTCAGTACTTGCAGAAGATGCAATCAAAGCAGCAATACAAGACGTTAAGGAAAAAAGGAAATAAAATGGCAGAATTTGAAATTGCAGGCATGACATTCAAAGGCGGAAAAATGGCGATAATATTGACTGCCCTTTCTACGCTAGGTGGTGCTAGCTGGGCGGGCTTTGAGTTTTACAAAGATTATATGGATATGAAAGAAATTGTACAAAATATCGATGTAGACGCTATAGACGCAAAAAATACTCAGATAATACAAAAGCTAGATGATGCGATTGAATACACACGAGACATCAAATCTGGACTACGAGACGATATTCTGAGTATAGAGAAACAAGCAGACCGAGTAGAAGATAAAACCAGAAACATGGAAGAAAAAGTACGAGATATGATAGACAAAGCAAGTGAGCGATTTGAAACAAGACGAGACTCCTTAATGTCTGATAATGCTAGAGACTTAAAAGAATTAGAAAAACGATTTAGCGATAAGCTACAAAAAGCACTTGATAACCCGCTCGCAGATTAAAAATGTTATTAGTACTTGATAATTTTTTAGAAGAAAGTGATCCTCTGCTTTCAGAGGTTCAAAGTGATAAATTTTGGGAAGATCCCTTAAAGTTTACTTTTCTTGAAAAAGATAGAGAGCCTTTAGATTTATGGCAAAAATTAGTTACTAAAATATGGGCACAACCTTATGTACAAAAATTTTTACCAAATGAATACGATGGCACTGAGTACTGGACTAATATTATATCTACTGAAGAAAAAGATTTAAGACTTTTACCTTGGCATATTGATAAAGATGAGTACATAAATAGTATACATATAAATGCAGGCAATGATGAAGGTTTTGTTACTCCTTATATTGGCTCAGTTTACTATGCCCATAAATCTTTACCTATAGATGGGTATTTAGAAATTTCTCGAGGTAAAGAGCTGGGGGACATTGAAAGAATACAGCCAGTACCAAATAGACTAGTTATATTTGACTCAAGTGTTCTACACAGAGTACTTCCAGTAGAAAGTGGAATACGTAGATGTTTTGCTACAAATATTTGGATTAATAAACCCTCTGAAGAAAATTTTACAACCTGATAAATATAATGTAAATTAAGCTGAGAAAAATATATCTTGACAACACAACCCTAAGTTAGTATAATACGAGACATGGCAAAAGAACTCACTACAATCTCCCCAGAGGGACTGGAGATAGCAAATAGTTATTTACAGTTCGGCAATATTCGCGGCGTTTGCGACTACCTTCAGGTACCCGAACAACAAGTAGTTGAAGTCCTTAATAAGCGTGAAGTAAAAAAGTATATCGATACTGTTTATTTAGATATGGGCTATCGCAATAAAAATAATATTGCTACTGTACTAGATGAAATGATTGCGTCAAAGCTAGACGAAGCCCAGGAATCTGGAATGTACTCTAGTAAAGATTTAGCAGACTTATTACAAATGGCTCATAAGATGCGTATGGATGAAATCAAAGCCCAAGCAGACTTAGAAAAAGCCCAGAGCAATAACATAAAGAACCAAACAAATGTGCAGATTAATGAAGCTGTCCCATTTGGTCAGGGAAATTATGGTAAGCTAATGGAGAAACTTCTCAAAGATGGCACAGAATGAAAAAATCAACGATCTTGAAAAGGGTCTCTATGCTCACGAAGTAATGTGCGAAGAACGTTGGAAAACTTGTTTTCAACGTTTAGAAGATGTCGAAACTTCTTTAAACAGAATTGAGACTCGTATGGTTCGCATAGGCGGAACAGTAATCATGTTCCTGGCGGGTGTTATTATTACTTTAGTCACCCAAATAGGATAGTAATATGAGTGTATTTTTAAAAAGAGGAAAATGGTGGGGTCGAAAGGAAAACGGCCAAACCCAAAGGTTTAAAACAGAAGCAGAAGCTTATGAGTTTACCGGAGAAAAACCTCCTAAACCTGAAAAGCCAAAGAAAGTAGCTAAGCCTACTTTGGGAGTAAAAAATGCCCCGAAAAAGGAAATCAAGCAAGAAACGGTCAACCAGGAAATCAGCAGCGAAGAAACGACCAGTACCTACAAAACCACGCCTCTACGCTTCAGTAAAGGCTATGGTAAAAAGAAAGTTTAAAGTATATCCATCAGCATATGCAAATGCTTTTCTTGTTAAGGAATACAAGAGGCGAGGCGGTGGTTACCGCATGGGGAAAAAATAATGCACTGTGCAGGAAAGTCTAAAAAACGTAAAAAGAAAAAGGGCGGTAAAAAACGTAGGGGATACTAATGAGATATAAGACAAAGAAAGCAGCAAGAGCTGCAGCCCGGCGCTTAGGTCTCAAAGGTATTCACTCACATGGTAGAGGCAAAAATAAAATCTACATGGCAGGTAGCACTCACAAAGCCTACGAAAATGCTAAAAAACGTAGGAGAAAGTAATGGCTAAGTCAAGAGGTGGTCTCACCAAGTGGTTTAAAGAAAACTGGGTAGACATATCAAGACCTAAAAAAGGTGGAGGATATGAAAAATGCGGAAGAAGCAAGGCAAAAAGTAAAAAATACCCTAAATGTGTACCTGCAGCAAAAGCTGCTCGTATGACTCCCGCTCAACGTAAGTCTGCTATTAGTAGGAAAAGGAAAGCAGGCAACCCAGGAGGCAAACCAACTATGGTTAAGACTTTCGTGAAGAGAAAGCGTAAAGCTACTATGAAGCGAAAGAGGAGATAACTATGGCAAGAAAGAAAAAAGGTGGAAGAAAAAAAGATCCACGTCTTGCAAGAGCAAGAGTAAAAGGCTTTAACAAGCCTCGCCGTACTCCTGGACATCCGAAAAAGTCACATATTGTTGTGGCTAAAGTTGGTAGTAAAATTAAAACTATTCGTTTCGGTCAGCAGGGAGCTAAAACGGCAGGGAAGCCGAAGGCCGGAGAGTCTGAAGCAATGAAAAAGAAACGCGCATCTTTCAAAGCACGACATAGAAAGAATATCGCAAAGGGTAAGATGTCAGCAGCTTACTGGGCGGATAAAGTAAAATGGTAGAAGAGACTAAATATCATCCAGCCGATACAAACGGTGATGGAAAGGTAGACGACGACGAAAAAGCAATGTATCTTGAAGCAAAACGCAAAGAGCTGGAAGATGCAGATGCTATGCGTGATGCACAACGTAATATGGCATGGTTCTCGCTTGGTGGTATGTTACTATACCCCTTTGCAGTAGTAACTGCAGAACTACTAGGCCTTAGCAATGCCTCAAAAACACTTGGAGACATGGCTCCTACTTATTTTGTATCGGTAGCAGCCATTGTAGCAGCATTTTATGCTAAAGAAGCAGTAGGGAGTAAAAAGTAATGGAATTCATTTTAGGATTAGCTTTAAAATTTTGGCAGTGGACAGTAGTAATAGCAGTAATTATTGTGGGCTTTATAATTAATTTATTTGATAAGCCAAATATGAAACGAGTGGGCTTTGAATATACAGCAATGCCAAAAATGGAACCCGTTCCTATACCAACAGCAAGTAAAGGCTTTTGGGGAGCTATTTTATTATGGATTACAGGAACTCGTCAATGGATAATTACAGAAGATTTTTACTACACTATAGATGGTGTGGGTTATAAAATTCCTGCAGGCTTTCAGTTTGACGGCGCATCAGTCCCCAAGTTTCTTGCGACCTTCCTGTCGCCTGTGGGAGTTCTGTTGATGGGTGGCTTGGTACACGACTACGGTTATAAATATGCTACTCTCATGAAGAAAGACGGTAGCAACATCGGCCCTCGTGACCAAAAATACATGGATGGTCTTTTCCGAGACATCTGTATCGAAGTGAACGGCTTTTATGCACTTAACTACTTAGCATATTGGGCACTGCGCCTAGCAGGTTTTGTGGCATGGAACGGGCATAAAAAGAGAGGTACTCATGTCGTATCTAAGTAAATTACTAAAACAACGTACCTCCTGGGATGGGATGATACTTATCGGCGTTTGTGGATCAGTCATATTATTAGGTGGTTTAGCAAAACTACTAGCATGGATTGGTCTTGGTTATGGAATTTGGACACTACTAAAAGACGAATAATATGGCAGTTGAAATAAGTCGGAGGGACATCCCCTCCGACGAATTAGCAGAATACAGATCTGAGACAAGGTTTCTAAAATTACCAGTTGATCCATACTTGGATTTACTGAACATCACACCGTTGCCTTCGCAGATAGCAATTATCAATGCGATTAACAACCCTAAATATCGTTTTGTCTCAGCAGCCGTTTCTCGACGACAAGGCAAAACGTACATCGCCAATATCATTGGACAGCTCGTGTCTTTGGTACCTGGCTCTAATATTTTAATCATGTCTCCCAACTACGCCTTGTCTCAGATCTCTTTTGATCTACAAAGAAACTTGATTAAACACTTTGACTTAGAAGTTACAAAAGATAACGCAAAAGACAAAGTTATTGAAATATCAAATGGCTCCACAGTAAGAATGGGTTCTATCAATCAGGTAGACTCTTGTGTGGGTCGATCTTACGATTTAATTATATTTGACGAAGCGGCACTAGCCGACGGAAAGGATGCCTTTAATGTTGCACTGCGCCCTACACTTGATAAAGATAATTCTAAAGCCATATTTATATCTACTCCCCGTGGCCGTAATAACTGGTTTTCTGAGTTTTTCTATAGAGGATTCTCCGATGAGTTCCCTGAATGGTGTAGTATACGTGCAACTTACAAAGATAACCCACGAATGAGTGAAACAGACATCGCAGAGGCACGTAAGTCGATGTCGGAGGCAGAGTTTAGACAAGAATATGAAGCAGACTTCAACACATACGAAGGACAAATCTGGAAGTTTGACTTTGAAACACAAGTCAAGGACTTCTCACAACTCGATACTAGCAAGATGGATGTCTTCGCGGGGTTGGATGTCGGTTACAAAGACCCAACAGCCATGTGTGTTATTGCGTACGATTGGGATAAAGAACAATACTATTTGGTGGACGAATACTTCAATTCTGAAAGAACTACTGAACAACACGCTGCCCAGATACAATCGCTCATTGATCGCTGGGATATTGATTACATTTATATTGACAGCGCAGCTCAACAAACAAGGTTTGATTTCGCGCAGAACTACGATATTTCCACCATCAACGCGAAAAAGTCAGTTCTTGACGGAATTGGACATGTGTCAGGGATTATTGACAACAACCTCCTTTTTGTTGATCAAGAAGCCAAACAATCTTTGAGTTGTCTTGATGCATATCAGTGGGACCCGAACCCAAATCTTATGAAGGAAAAACCGAAGCACAACATGGCATCTCACATGGCAGATGCGTTGCGGTATGGATTATACTCATTTCAAATCTCAAACATATCCTTCTGATGATACCAACTCAAAAATAATGTTTGACAAGTTAGCTTAAAGTCGATATAATTCTTTAGATAAAAAATAAGGAATCAAAGGAAAATGCCTAAGTTAAAACGTGATTATGTAAAGTATGTACGAGATAAGGCAAAGTCCAAGTACGAGAAGGGTTCCTCTTGCAGAATTTGCGGTGCAACAGAGCAGTTAGACTTTCACCATTTTTACAGTCTAACACCTTTGTTGAACAAATGGTTAAAAGATAACAATCACAATCCCGAGTACATACAAGCACTTCGGGAAGACTTTATAGAAGAACATCATGCTGAGCTATATGACCACACAGTTACGTTGTGTCATTCTCATCACTTAAAACTTCACTCAATTTATGGTAAAGATCCTGCGCTGACAACAGCTAAAAAGCAGATGCGCTGGGTAGAGATTCAAAGAGAAAAACATGGCTTGGTATAATAATTTGTTTGGTAAAAAACCTGTCGAAACTGAGGAGAAGTTGAATCCTGCCCAAAGCTATTATGAACGAATCATAGAGCCGACAAGAGAAAACTTTACCAGTTATGAAAAAGCGTATGAAGATTTAGAAATTGTAAATCGTGGAGTGAATATAATTGTAGATGATGCAGCTGCAATTCCTACTACTGTACTTCCTCCCGTAAACGGTTTAAGAGGTGTTGTAAAGGGTGTAAAACGTTCTAGAGTTGACTTACTACTTAATAAAGAGCCAAACCCTTTTCAAGATATTAGCACTTTTCGCCGTAATTTAATTACTGATTTTTTACTAGATGGAAATATATTTATTTACTATGATGGAGTTCATTTATACCATTTACCTGCAAATAAAATGTATATTCATGCAAGTAAAGATACTTATATTGAAAAGTTTACTTTTAATGAGACAATAGACTATAGTCCTGACGAGATTATTCATATTAAAGATAACTCGTTTTACTCTATCTACAGAGGTATATCTCGTTTGAAGCCTGCGCTTCGTACAATGGTACTTATGAAGAATATGAGAGAGTTTCAGGATAATTTTTTCAAGAATGGAGCAATACCTGGTTTAGTACTTAAATCACCAAATACTCTTTCAGAAAAAATTAAAGAACGCATGATGGTATCTTGGCAAGCACGATACAATCCAACAGCAGGAGGTAGACGTCCTCTTATCTTGGATGGTGGCATAGAAGTAGATAAACTCTCTAATACAAGTTTTAGAGATTTAGATTTCCAAGAAGCGATTGCAGAAAACGAAAAGATTATATTAAAAGCATTAGGAGTACCTCCTATTTTATTGGATTCGGGAAACAATGCAAACATTCGTCCAAACATGAGAATGTACTATTTGGAGACAATCCTTCCAATAGTAAGAAAATTAAACTTTGGACTAGAAAGATACTTTGGATTTGAAATCAAAGAAGATATTTCAGATATTCCTGCACTACAGCCAGAGCTGAGAGATGCGGCAGCTTATTATACTTCTCTAGTAAATGGAGGTATTATTACTCCCGCAGAAGCTCGAGATAGACTTGGTTTTGATACTATTGAAGGAACAGAGGATATAAGAGTGCCAGCAAATATTGCAGGATCTGCCGCTAACCCAAGCGAGGGTGGTCGGCCAACAGAAACCGTAGGAACTGACGAAGGAACAGAATAGTGGCAAGAGATAGATTAAGAAGGGCAGTAATAAAAACCATAGCATCCGATATGTTAAAGGCAGGAAAAATACTTTCAGAGTTTGAATATAGAAAACTGCCAGATGCAAGCCTTACTCCTAGAGAGATTAAAAGAGTTTTTGGAAGATGGCCTCGAGTATTGAAAATGGTCGAAGCAGTTACTCCAGAAGTATGGGAGGAGCTAACAACAGAGAAAGTTGTAGAGCCTCCGCCCAAGCCCGTAGCACCAAAGGTTAGGAAAGTAGTTAAAAAGTCCACACCTAAAGTCTCGGTTAAAAAGGAAATAGAAGATGAATAAAATCTTTAATTTAACGTCTACTTTCAAATCTCACGAATCAGATGATGGTTCTGTGATGATTCGTGGTATGGCAAGCACAGCAGACTTTGATCGCGCGGGTGATTCAATTTCTTGTGAGGCTTGGCAGAAAGGTGGGCTATCAAATTTTGAGAAAAACCCAATTATCTTGTTTAATCATGACTATGATAAACCTATTGGTCGAGCTACAGGATTGAAAGCAGGTCCTGAAGGCTTGGAACTTGAAGCAAAGATTAGTAAGGCTGCGCCTGCTAACGTAGCGCAACTTGTTAAAGACGGCGTACTTGGAGCCTTTTCCGTTGGTTTCCGGGTCAAGGACGCTGATTATTTAGAGGAAACCGACGGACTTAAGATTAAGGACGCTGAGCTGTTTGAGGTATCTGTTGTATCGGTACCATGCAATCAATCAGCTACTTTTTCGCTCGCGAAGTCATTTGACTCAGAAGATGAGTACAATGAATTCAAAAAAACTTTCACAAATCGTGTAGATCTAGCCGGTCAGTCAGTGGCTAAGGACGAAGTTAATACTTCTAGCATAGCTAGTGATACACCGGTAAGCGCGGAGGAAAAATCCGCAGATCAGGAGATCAAGATGGATAATCAAAACATCGACTTGGAAGCTTTTGCAAAGAAAGTAGCAGAAGATACTGCTGCCAAGATTGCTATGAAGCAAGCCGAGCAAAAAGCAGCTGAAGAAGCGAAAGCGAAAGCAGCTCAGGATGCTGAAGAAGCGAAAGCTTTAGAAGCAGAATCAATTAAAAGCGTAGTAAACACTGGTGTTGCAACTGGCGTTGAAAAACTTATGGGTGACGTTGAAGCGAAACTTAATGAGAAAGACGCTAAGATCGACGAAGTAATTGCTTCTTTCCAGAAAGACTTGGAAGAGAAAAATGCTGAAATCGAAGCTATGACTAAGAGCAAGCGTCAGTTCTCTGATCGTTCTAGCTCTGGTGACGTTAGCAAGTGGGGCAAAGACTTTATGCACGCTTCTTTACTTGGTACTATTACTGGTAAAGGAATGAACACTCGTTTTGCTCAAGACCTTCAAGAAAAAGCTGGTATTAACTATACTACTGAAGCAGCTGATATTGATCAGGAAGTTTCTAATCTCATCGAGAAAGAAATTCAATCTGAACTTAAAGTTGCGGCTCTTTTCCGTGAAGTTACTGTAAATGGTAAGTCTACTGTACTACCAATTCAGCCTGATGGTCAAGGTGCAAACTGGACAGGCGTTCCAGCATCTGGCGATAAAGCTGGTAACTTGGTAAGTAAGAGTACTGACGGTACTGCTCAATCTGCGTATCAAGCAAGACAAGTAATTATGAATACAGATCGTTTGATCTCGACTTCTTTCATCGATAACGATGTAGATGAGTCAGTTCTAGTTAACTTGATGCCAATGATTACTGAAAGCGTTGCACGTGCACACGGTAAAGCAGTAGAGTATGCTTTCCTTCACGGTAACTCAAGTAACATTACTGGTCTAGTTGCAGAAGCAGCAGAATCTGGCACTAACGTAGCTGGCTCAGCTGCAGCGGTTACAGTTACTTCGGGATTACTATTAGACGCACGTCGTAAGATGGGTCTCTACGGTCTAAACCCAGCAGATGTTACTTACATTGTTAGCCAAGACGCCTACTATGATCTACTAGAAGACAGTGACTTCCAGACTCTAGATGAAGTAGGTACTGAGCTTGCTATCAAAGTAACTGGTACTGTAGGTGCTCTATATGGTTCACCAGTAGTAGTATCTGACGAGTTTAAGGCAGGTGCCGCAAATGAAGCCGCAGCTCTAGCTGTATATACTCGTGGTTTCGTGGTTCCACGTTTACGCGGTGTATCTGTTGAGCAGGACTATGAAGTTATGAACCAACGCAATATTATTGTTGCTTCTCAGAACTTGGGTCTAACCAAAACTCAATTATCTGGTAACGTAGCAGTTAAGATTGACTACTCAGGCGCATAATCTGGTTTTTAACCAATAAAGACGAGGGGGAGTTTATCTCCCCCAAGTTTTTACTAATGGACTTACTTATATGACAAATTTAGTAACACTTGATGAGTATAAAACAGCAGAGAATATTCAAAGCGTCAAAGAAGATGCAAGAATAAACTCTCTACTTGCGTCCGTGAGTGCATTAGTAAAAACTTATTGTGGTAATAGTATATTGTCAGCAACCCATACAGAAGAGTTTAGTATTAACTGGGGCACTAATTTAGTACAATTAACAGAAAGCCCCGTTAATAGTATTATAGAGGTAAAAACTAGAGATACTTATGACGAGTCATATTCTGCAGTATCTTCTGGAGAATATTTCTTGGAGAAATCAACGGATACTGTGTACAGCGTTACTAAAAATGGAGTAGCGAAGAACTGGCCGACAGGACCGGCTTCTGTTCAAATACAATATACAGCAGGGTACGCAAGTACTCCTGAAGATTTAAAACTAGCGGTGTTTGATTTAATTACTTACTACCTAAAAGACGAACACAAAGCTCGTCAAACATTGGCAGGTGCAAGTATTCAGAATCAATCATCTTCAAGTCAGCGTAATAACGTAGCGTTCCCTGACCATATTAAGAGAGTCTTGGATCTATATAAAAACTTCTAATGAGCAGAAAGAAGCTCGAAGATTTTTTAGTAAAGCTACAGGGCGAGTTAAGAAGAAGTAGTTCTGTTTTCCGTAAGGAAGAAGCAGATAGAAACGAGTTAAACTTTTTCTTTAATGCCAGTTCTCTAGCAGAAGAACTACGAAAAGAATTTAAAGAAAGAAAGATCTTAGACATATTTGAAAAAGCCCCTGTACAAAAGAAAATAAATGATGGGGCATATAGTATTTTAGCGGCTTGTAGAGTGCAAGCACAAAAATTTAAAAAGACTCGTGGAGTTCTTATTAGAGGTAACCAGCACTCAATTAGAGTAAGCCTTGCTCAAGAGGTGAATCCTCAGAAAAATAAAAACTATGATAACTTTACCAAACTAAAGAAGTTGTATAAAGAAGAGTTAGATAGTTTTGCCCTTGATTTAAATGAGTTTATGAAACAAGAATACAATCAAAAGCTCACAAAAACAGAAATAAAGGGTAGGTTTGATAGAAAAGAAAGAATGTTTAAACGTACTCTTGAAGTCAGTGATGAAGAAATACAATATGGCTCAGACCTACTTGAAGGTGGTCATATTGAAGGGGAAGGTATTTTAGAAACTGATGTGCGTAATGCTATTGATAGAGCCATGAATAAAACTTATACTGATAAAGCAAGTGAAGAAGTTTTAAAAAGCAATTTAGATGCATTAGGAATAGACCTACATTTTGTAAGGGATGATAAATCAGATCATCATACTTTTACAGCACAAAGTAGAGTAGAAAACCAAACCTTAGGTTTTATGGCTGCTGAAGATAAGCAAAAGCTTAAAAAACAACTAAAAGCAGCGATTGAAAGGTTACAAGATTCTACTCCTATTAAAGGTTTGAAAGGCTCAGACTCAATAGAGCAAGTTAAAACAAAACAAGCCGAATATGCGGCTATGAGTGAATACGAGAAACAGCCTAATTTAAAAACTACTAAAGCTGTTAAACCAAAACTAAAGAAAAGGTCTGCAAAAGCATCTCAGAAAAAAGCAAAATCGGGTGCGGCAAGAAATAATACTTTGGCAAAAGCTGCAATACCAAAAGCAGCACAGAGAAGAAAAAGAAAGAAAACACAGCCAAAGCGTGGAGCTGCTTCAAGCCCTTTACATTTGATTGGTATGATAAATAAAGAATTACCAAACACAGTAAGAAAGAATATGGGTCCTCCAGCTCTTGAAAATCAAACTGGTAGGTTTGCAGAAAGTGTTAGAGTTACAGATATTACTACAACCAAAAAAGGTTTTCCAAGTATAGGATATACTTATGCAAAGAATCCTTATCAGGTTTTTGAAGACGGTTCAGGTAAACCACCCTGGTCAGATGGAAATAGAGACCCCAGAGTTTTAATTGATAAGTCTATAAGAGAAATAGCCATACAATTTGCAATCGGCAGATTCTATACTAGGAGACAATAATGGCAACAAGAGATTATACAACTAGACGTTTAGGTATTGTAAATGCTCTTGTTGACAAACTAAAAGGAATAAATGGCACAGGTCAATTTATTACTGATTTAAGCGAAAACGTATCTCCTCGCTTAAAGTTCTGGGACGAAGTAGAAGAGTTTCCTGCTATTCATCTAAATCCTGGTTCTGAAACTAGAGAATATCAGTCAGGGGGATACAAAGATAGGTTTTTAAATATAACAATTCGTTGTTATGTACAGGATGAGGACTCTGTTTCAGCACTAGATGGACTACTAGAAGATGTAGAAACCGTTGTAGAGACAAACTCAAGATTAGGATACTTAGATCGCAATGGAGCAACTAAGTATACTCAACAAATCACAATCGTAAGTGTAGATACTGACGAAGGTGTACTAGAGCCTTTAGGTGTGGGAGAAATACTCATAGAGGTTCGATACTAGAAAATACTGGCACGAACAAACGTTCACGTCCAAGTCTTTTCAAGAAACATAGGAGAAAACTATGGCAGATTCATTATTTTTAAGTAGAGATACGAGAGTCTTTATACGGTTAGATAACAGCACTGATAATGCTTGGGAAATACCTGTATTAGACGGCTTCTCCTTCTCTCAGGCTACGAATGCTACAGAGGTGTCTTTGAATGAGATGGCAGCAGCTGATGGTACAAGCCGTCGTGATCGTCAACTATTCAATGATTCTTATGCCCCGGCAGAGTGGTCATTTTCAACCTATGCGCGACCTTTCTTTGATAATAGCAAAGACAGATCTGTAGAACAGGTACTATGGGGCTTACTAGCAGGCGATGCTTACTATAATTCAGCAGCTAATGAGTTCCGATCAGCGAGTGCTACTGGTACAGCATATATAAAGCAGTCAACAAACCAGCAAACTATTGACTTCGCTCAATCAAATAAAACAACACTAGGTACTGCAAGTATCTGGTTCCTTATGGGCGATTCTTCAGATTCAGCAACAAGCTCTACTGAGTTGACAGCCTATAAAATTGAAGGATGTTGTGTAAATGAAGTAACCTTTGATTTTGATATCGACGGTATCGCTACATTAAACTGGTCAGGTATGGGTAAAATCATTAAAGAAGTAGCCGTAAGCGCATCCTCTTCAGCAGTAGGGCAATCATCTACTGTAGATGATGACTTATGGTTAAAAGTAACTTCCCCAGCATATAGCGCGTCTTCCGTACAGATTGCGAAAACAGCTAATTTTGCAACAACAGTCTTGCCGACGGTTGATGGAATAGATACAGATACTAACTATATTCGTAATCGTCTTTCATACTTGAGTGCTTCGTCTCTAAGTACTGGAGGAACGGCAACTGTAGCACTAACAGGTGGTAATATTACTATCTCGAATAATCTTACTTTTGTAACACCAGAAACTCTAGGCGTGGTTAATCAGCCTTTAGGTCATGTTACAGGAACAAGAACTATTGGAGGAAATGTAACTTGCTATTTGAATAACGAATCCGGATCAAGTGCAGATCTTTTCTCAGACTTGATCGGAGCTACAAATACCATTACAAATGTTTTCAATCTTACTTTCTCAATCGGTGGAACCATTGCTACAGATAATGTTCCTGCTATCGAATTTAAGATGGAATCATGCCACTTGGAGATACCAACACATAGCATTGAAGATGTGATATCTCTTGAAACTAATTTCCATGCCCTTCCTTCTGCTGTTGGCGGCACAAATGAGCTAGTAGTTAGTTACTCAGGTTAAGGAGAATAACAATGTCATTATATTTTAGTAGAGATACAAAGGTATTCATAAAACAAGGAAGTAATGTTTTTGAAATACCAGTGTTAGATGGCTTTGAATTTTCTCAAGCCACAAACGCTTCAGAGGTAACCCTTAATGAAGCAAGAGAAAGCTCCACATCAACAAAGAGTAGAAGAAGTCGTAGAATGTTTAACGACTCTTATGCGCCTGCTGAGTGGTCTTTTTCAACATATGTTCGCCCTATAAAAAGCACAGTGGGTGGAGCTAACGATTGGGAACATGCAACCTTCGATAGAGTGCATTCTGTTGAAGAAGTTCTTTGGGCAAATTTTGTTGCAAACAATAGCTGGTCATCAGGCCACGCCTCTGCAACAGTAGGTGCTTGGTCAAACGGTGTTACTTCAGCCTCTACAAAAACTGTTGTAGACTGGACAGGTTCAGAAGTGTCTGAGCTTGGAACGTTTGAAATCTTTTTTGTAATGCAAACGGGTACTGATAAAGTATATAAAATTGAAAAATGTTGTGTAAACGAAGCAACTATTGATTTTGATATTGACGGTATTGCTACCATTGCATGGTCAGGTTTTGGTTCCAAAATTGTAGATAACGGTTCAACAGGAGTTACTGCTACTGTTAACGAAGGTGTCACAGCTACGAATAACTTTATTCGCAATCGTTTAACATCTTTGGCAATTACTGCAGCAGATACTACAAATTTCCCTGGCGCTGGCAGTGATGGTGTATATAACACTGTTCTTACAGGAGGTAGTATTTCTTTCTCAAATAATATTACTTTCTTAACACCAGAAACTTTAGGAAAAGTAGATGCTCCTATCGGCCATGTTACAGGAACTCGTAATATCGGAGGAAACTTCACCTGTTACCTAGATGCAGCGAGTACTGGCGATGTAGATGATTTATTTGCACATCTAGTATCTAAAGATCGAGTCGTTACTAATGAATTCAATCTTGTATTCAGTGTAGGTGGTGCGGGCAACAGTCCTCGAGTAGAAATAAAGCTACCTCAATGTCACTTAGAAATACCTACTCATAGTATTGAGGATGTTATTTCTTTAGATGTAAACTTCCACGGCCTAAGTGCTAGTCTAGACCCAGAGTCTACGGCAAGTAATTATGAAGCAACATTGGAGTATTACCCACCAGCGTAATAGGTAGTAAAAAATATTTCTTGACATTTATGGTCTTTTAGACTATACTATGAAATAGAAAATCGAAACAAGGGGTGATTTTCACCCCTTTTTCATTCCCATAAACAAAAGGATAAATATAACATGAGTGAAACACCCGTTTCTTTAGCGAGTCTAATGACTCCAAGTAAGACAGTAAGTATTAGCTTTCCCGGCTACGAAGGGATGAAAGTTCTTTTATGCTATTTAGCAAGAGAAGAATTAGTGAAGCTAAGAAAAAAATGTGTAACAACTAAATTCAGTAAAAAAACTCGTCAACCAGAAGAGTTTTTAGAAGAAGAAAAATTCCTGAAAGAGTACTGTAAATCAGTCATTAAAGGTTGGTCTGGCTTAAAATATCGTTACTTGGAAGAGCTTCTATTGGTAGATATATCAGCTCTTGACCCCGAAGATGAACTGCCATTTACCCAAGAAAACGCAGAGTTATTAATGAAAAACTCTGGCGACTTCGACACTTGGGTTACTGAGACAGTGAGCGATCTGGAAAATTTTACTGGGAACAAGTAGCCCAGATAAAAAGGCTACTTGACCGTTATATCCAGGAGCAAGACTCAACTATAGATATTGATAAATATCTGAGTATTTGCGAACAGCTAAATCAAGAGCCAGACCCCAATAAGATGCCGCTAACTTCCTCGGACTTTCCGCTGGAGGTTCAAGTGGCATTTTTTATATTTAGCTTTTTAGATGATCGGTGGGATACATATACCGGTGCTTATATGGGAAAAGATTGGGCTAATATAGAATACCTATTTAAATTATACTCCGTAGAAGAGCCAAAAGTAATACTTTACATACTAAAACTATATGAAGGTTTAATTGTAGAGTACAGAGCTAAAAAAGCTGAACAAAAGCGAAAAGCAGAAGAAAGGAAGCAAAAAGCTTCGGGCGGTGGAAAACAGTACACCCATAATATCAAAGGCTAATGGCAAAGAATAAAATTGAGATAGATGTAGAAGTAGATGATAAAGGCCGGACGAAAAAGCTAGGTCTTGAATCGAAAAAAACAGCTAAAGGCATGGATGATGTGGGCAAAGGTGCTCGCACCGCAGATAGAAATATCAAAGGTGCAGCACAAGCCTCTTCGGGTGCAAGTAAAAACTTCTCAAAAATGTCGCAGGGCATGGGTGGTCTTGTAGGCGCCTATGCAACTCTTGCTGCGAATATCTTTGCAATCACAGCCGCATTTGGATTCTTTAAAAGAGCAGCTGACGTAGCAGCACTCTCTCGAGGGCAAGAAGCCTACGCACTCAAAACTGGCAAATCAATGAAACTCTTAACAAGCAGAGTTCAAGAAGCCACAGGAGGCATCCTAGCCTTTAACGAAGCCTCTCAAGCAGTAGCAATCGGTACTGCAGCAGGTCTATCCTCAGATCAACTTACAGGCCTAGCCACAGTAGCCAAGAACGCTTCCGTAGCTCTAGGTAGAGATCTTACAGATTCATTTAACCGACTTACTCGCGGTGCAATCAAAGCAGAACCGGAACTCTTGGATGAACTTGGTATTATTATTCGTCTAAATACTGTTACAGAGGAGTATGGTAGAGTTCTAAATAAAGCTGCTGAGGATCTTACTCAATTTGAAAAAACTCAAGCAGTAGTAAATGCTGTACTTTCTCAAGGTAATGAAAAATTTGATGAAGTAGGAAATAATATTAACCAGGTTGCTCGTCTCGGTAAAAAGTTTAATGATTTAGTAAAAAGTGTAGGGGACTTTATAGATCCTCTCACTAAGTTTATTTCAGGAGCTTTAGCAAATAATATTATAGGTCTTACAGCTGCTTTCAGTGGTCTAGGTATTTCCATAGGTAGAGCCCTTATGCCTGCAATGCCGGCAATGGAATCTATTGACGATCTAGCAGGGGATGCTAGAACTAAGCTAGCAGGTATAGCAGGAGAAGGGCCTACAGCGGATAAAATACGAGCAGGAGATTTTGATGAACAAACTCTTAATAGAATGAAAAAAGCTCATCAATCTAAAACTTCAACCGTACTTAATCTTAGTAAAATGGAGAAAGCGGAAAGAATTAAAAACATAAGACTTGTAGAGACAGCTCATAAATATAGTTTAGCCCAGCAAGAGAAAGGTGTTAAGAAGTGGTACCTTAATTGGAAAGCTAATCTTGCAGCTCTTCAACTTGAGCATGGCAAAAGAATGGGTACTATAAAAGCAATGACTGCAGCTATGGTATCAGGGGTAAATAAGGTTCTTTCAGGACTAGCTATAGTTGGTATGTTATACACTGTAATTACTCTTGCAAAAGAATTTATCGAGACTTTTAAAGATCCCGCAATTAAAGAGATGGAAGAAAACGCAAAGCTTCTAGAAGAAAGATTTAAGAATCAAAATAAAGAAATTCGCAAACTTATAATGGGTTTCAAAGAAGGAAAGTCTCCTATGGAAACTCTTGTGAAACAAGCGAACATACTATCAAACTTCTCGTTTAGTGGCATTGAGGGTATGGTAGATAATCTTGAAAAAGCTAATATGACCACCCAGACCACCTTCTCTGGCCCAGGACAGTCCCGTACTAGCATTGTTAGAGAAACCCCCGATCAAAATAAGGAAATTGTTAAAACAACCGAAGAAGTTATAGCAACTATGCTTCTACAAGAAAAGGCTCTACAAAAATTTGGTATCGAAGCAGACGGAGCAACAGCGAAGTTTAGTCAAGGTTTGCAAGCATTACAACCTCATTTAGCTGTTCTACAAAATGGAGGTGCATCTGCAGACGAGTATAATGCAGCTCTAGAGGCTCTGCAAGGCGGTTTTGAAGGTGTTGTAGCTCAAGCAGCAGCTCTTAACCCTATTCTTGCAGCACAAAACGCAGCAATTAAGTCAATAGGTCAAACTACAGAAGGCTTTCAAAAATTTAGAGAAAGTATCGGACAAGCCTCCTCTAAGTTTAGTCAATTTTTAGGCTTTAATAAGCAATTTCAAGAAGCATTAAATACGTTAAAATTTGAAGATACAATGGCAAAATTCTTTGATGGCACTCAAGACGGTCTAGCAAATATGAATGCTTTTGCAGACATACTAGGCGTAAGTTTAGATACTCTAAAAGCTATGACCAAAGAACAAGTAGTAGCCAAACTTACAGCACAAGATGTAAAAATAAGACAAGCAGAGCATGCTATAGAAGTAAAAAGTCTAAAAACACAACAAAAAATAACTCGAATTAGTGCTGCAAAAAGCCCTTTGCAACTTGCTGCAATACAAAGACAAGCAAAAGTTCTTAATATACAAGATTCTATACTTAAAGCACAACAAAATATAAAATTCTTAGAAGAAGCAGGTGCAAAGAGAGACGAGACAAAAATACAGCAAGAAAACGAAAAACTGAATCTTCTATTGGAACAGCTAGCAGTTGCTGAAAACTTAACTTCGGAAAGTGAAAGACAGCTTGCAGCAGCAAAATCCGGAATGGAATCTTCTGCATCAAAAGAATTTGCAGCTTTGTTAAAAGGTGAAGAAAGCAGTATAAAGGATTCTTTCGCCAGAATTGCAAAAAGTTCTGTAGATGCTGTAATTGATACTATGGCTCAGAACATGGCTAAAAACTTAACTGATTTTGTGTTTGGATCGCCTGAAGATACACTTGAAGTAGCAATGAATGCAAATACTGCAGCAATTAATGCAAACACAACAGCGTTAGGCGGTACACCTGCCGCACCTATTACAGGTGGAGGTGGGGGTCTAATCGGTAGCATTACCAGTAAAGCAAAAGGCTTTTTTGGAGGTTTATTCGGAGGCGGCACGACAAATCCCAATATACCATCAGTAGGCGGTAGTACTACAGGACTCGGAACTCAAACAGGAGATGCTACTATCACCTCCCCCATTACTGGAGGCGACATAACTGTCGATGAAATAATAGCTACAGGTAGTGGAGCAGCTACAAGTAATATTGAAAACCTATTTAGAGGATTTACTGATAACTTAAAAGATATTTTTTCAGGTGATGCTCCTTTCCTAGAAGGCTTGGGTAATCTATTTAAAGATGCAGGTACTGACTTTATGAATATTTTTGGAGATCTAGGTTCAGGTCTTATGGGCTTATTAAAAGGAGCTGGGGGCGGTCTAATGTCTATGTTTGGTTTTGCAAACGGTGGCATTGCAAAAGGCGGTTTTAGAAGTGCAGCTTATTCAAAAGGCGGAGTTGTGAAGAGTCCTACAGTAGGTCTCGTTGGAGAGGGACAGTATAATGAAGCCATCGTACCTTTACCAGACGGAAAAAAGATACCTGTCGAGATGAGAGGTGGCGGAGATCAAAATAATAATATTGTAGTAAATGTGGCTTCAGATGGTAGTGTTAGTACTCAGGGCGCAGGTGGTCAGACAAAAGCAGATCAAGAAAGAATGGGTAAAGCTATTGGACAAGCTGTTAGAGAAGAGATGAAAAAACAAAAAAAGAGCAGGCGGTATGCTTAACCCCTATGGAGCAGCATAATGGCATTAGGATTTTTATTAAATGATGGACTAGGGTGGTTAGATGGAGCTACAACGTCTAGTACTAGGGTAACTCCTGATAAAACTATGACAAGAAGTACTAATCCAAAAGTATTTCTTGCCCAGTTTGGTGACGGATATGAGCAACGAGCCGCAGGCGGCCTAAACAACATAAAAGAAGAATACACATTAACCTTCAACAATAGAAAGAAACAAGAAATAGATGCTATATTATCTACTTTGGAAGCTAGAAAGGGTGTGACGGCTTTTGACTTTGTTATTCCTGCCACTGCAGCAAATGGCGGTTTAGCAGAAAAAACAATACGAGTAGTCTGTTCTACATACTCTCAAACTTATGATAACTTTGACTTCTACAGTTTAAGTGCAACTTTTAGAAGGGTTTATGAAAGCTAATGAGTAATGAAATAATTGCAACAGATCTAAAAGGCCAAGAGGTAGATAATTTAATATCATTATTTATACTAGAGCTACCTAATGGAACAAAACTATATTTTCATCCTGGACTTGATGGTAATTTAGCAGAAATTACTTTCAGAGATAATTATGGTAGTTACACCGAGAGAACCTATGTTGCGCTACCTATAGATATAACCGATATAGAGGTAGCAGGGGACGGAGCCGCCAACAGACCTATACTATCTGTAGCAAATGTTTTAACCACGTTTAGGGATTTATTGCCAGACTTTGAATATGATAAAATACTGGGAGCCCGGCTTACCCGAAGAACAACACTAGAAAAATATTTGACAAGTGGAAGTGCTTCAGCGGCTCCAACCGAGTTTCCAAAAGTCTCGTATATAGTAGATAGAATAAAATCTGAAACTTCTTCTTTTGTGACCTTTGAATTAGCAAGTCCTTTTGATTTAGAAGGTATAAATATTCCCAAAAGAATAGTTGTAGGTAAATATTGTAGCTGGATTTACAAACAAGGCACTAGCAAGGGTAGTGGTTGTGTGTGGAAAGAGACGCAAAAGTTTGGAACAGATTTTAATCATACAACATTTTATAAAGCAGACAATTCAGCAGTAATTAAGAAAGAAAGTCTAAGTGCGGCAGCCACTACATGGGTTAGTGCAACGACATATTCAACAGATATGGTTGTTAAGCACAGTTCGAAATTTTATCAAAGTAGTACTGATGGTAATAAAGGAATAACTCCTGGAATTACTGATCAAGGCGGATTCAGTCCTTGGGTGGAAAGACACGCTTGGACTACTTGGTCAAGCGCGGGTATAAACTATGCTGTAGGAGATTATGTGACGGTCTATGGAAACCCGCCTGTAGCCGGAGTATTTGAATGTAAGATAGCCCATACATCCTCTGGACCTAAGGCACCAAACAGTGCTTTGGGAAGCACTCTCTGGGCTCAAGTAGATGTGTGTGGAAAGACTTTAGGCTCTTGTAACATAAGATTTAATTCAAACTATACTTTTGCAACCGGAGCGAATGCTATACCGTCTATTGAGCTTTTAAACAATGTTGTTCTACCTTTCGGGGCTTTTCCGGGAGCTGCTAAGTTTAGGTAAAATATGCTACAAGATTTTATTTTTGATATTGAAAAACATTTTGATGAATACTACCCCAAAGAAGGCTGTGGGCTTATCGGGGTAGTAAAAGGTAAAGCAAAATGGTTTCCTTGTAAAAATATCTCAAAAACAAATGATACTTTTGTATTTGATTCATCAGAATATTTACAAATAGCACAAAGATGTGATATTATAGGAGTAGTACATAACCATATAGAACGAGACAATACTCCTAGTGCAAATGATATAAAATATTGTAATGCTACCGGACTAATTTATTATATATTTAGCTATCCCGATATGAAGCTTTTGGCACTGCATCCAGAACAAAAAGAAAAACCTTTATATGGAAGACTTTACGAGTTCGGTGTACAAGACTGTTTTGAGGCGGCTCGGGACTATTATATAAAACAAGGTTTGGATATACCAAATAGAATACCGTTTGAAGAAAAATGGTGGTTAAAAGATATAAACTATTTTTCCGATGAATATATAAAAACGTGGAATTTTAAAAAAGTAGATACTATGCGTAAAGGCGATTTTTTAACTTTTTCTGTGTTTTCACCTATACCAAACCATTGCGGGGTTTACTTAGGTAATGATATGTTTTTTCACCACGCAGTAAATAGGCTTTCATGCAAAGAAAATCTGTTTCCACAATGGAAACAGCATCTAACAGGAATTTATAGATATGTATCGTAATGTGTACTTATTAGGAGAACTAGGAGAAAAGTTTGGAGACTCTTTTAGAGTTTATGCCAAAACTTTACAGGAGGCCGTTAAAATTATTTCCGCAAATAGGGATGGATTCGATGTTTTTATCGGGCAATGTATAGAGAAAAATTTAGGACTATCAGTATCTATAGAGGGGGAAGAAATAGCTTCTTCAGAGGATGAAATTGATAATTTATTAGTGCCTTTAAAAGAGGGCGATATAACTTTAGCTCTTACACCTGCAGGAGCTGGTGGAGATAATCCTATTGTAAATATAATTATAGGTGCTATTCTTTTCATGACAAACCCAGCTTTAGGGGCAGAATATACTAAGATGCAAAAGTTTATTCATACAGCAGTAAATACAGTAGCTGCTAGTTTGGTGAGCACTGGCATAGCCCAGCTACTAGCCCCGGACCCTGCGGATGATGGAGATGAGCCAACAAATTATTTATTTAATGGAGATGCTCAAAATATTGTAGAAGGGGATCCTGTTCCTGTATTATACGGAGAACTAAGAATACCTGGAAGTCCTATAAGTATGACGAGTCTTACAAACTTTTCTATGGGCGATTTAAAACACGTTATTGATAGCGATGGAAATATATTCCTACGATAAGAGATTATTTTTATGACTACTACTCAGCAAAAAAAGATAATGGCCGAAAGTCTACTACATGGACCTGCAACAGTAGGTACTGGCTATCCTGATGCGACTATAACTTATACAGATATGCTATCAGAAGGCCCCATAGAAGGGCTTGTATATGGGCCCGCAAGTGTATATCTAGAAGGTCAACAGCTGATGCATAGAGGGGCATCCCCTAGTAAATATGCAACAGGTAGCAGTAGAATAAATATATCAAACAATACTATAATTGCTACTATTGAAACCAGTAATGCAACTGACCTAGCTTTATTCTCCCAATTAAATAAGGCAAGAAAGATTAGTGTACTAGCAGGTAGAGGCTCTATCAGTGTTTCAGCTAGACAAACAGCTTATAACACTGACTCTGGAAATACTCTGCCTTCTCTGGAATTGAGAACCTCTGGATCTTCATTTTTTACAGACGATATGGTTTTCCAAAGACTACCTACAACCTCTACAGTTTATCACTTTGAAAAAGATGATATTAGAAGTACAGGAGGTGTGTATCTTCCAAATAATACCATAAGCAAGTCAGCAAGAGTGCAGTATCTCGCTCCTGATCCAAATAGCCCTATTGGAGGTTTGGTTTCTGGTCAGTTTTATTACTGGAACCGTAGCCCCAACTATGTAGGGAGTCCCCATGTTCGATTGTGGCCCGATACCGCCGCAGGGAAGACGGATGCTCAGTTCGGAAGCACTGGAGGCGCTCTTAACTTATATAATCAGCCAGGAGTAGCGGGCGTACAACATAAATTTGTAGAAACTAAAATCGACTATATATATGGCACGAGAGAGAAAAGCGCCGCACGATTAGAGGGCAATGCTTTAAGTGGTTTCGAGGATCTTAATGGAATAATAACTAAACGAATTAGTGATAGCAGAGCTATTTTTACTCCGGGGGACGGGGTATCCGCATCCACTGGTTTGCCCGAAGAAGGAACATATACACTTGCAATAGATGCCACTGTAGATGTTACTCCTGTAAAAGATGTCTCACTATTTACAGGATTAACACAAGGCGCTTTGTTAGTTTCTCATACTGTAAAAAACTGGGTACAAAATTCAAAATCAGGTAACTGGTCTTGGGCGGGTATTGATGGTGAAACTACTTCGTATAGAT
>JACLAD010004304.1_pt1 | contig 29369 bp, 24 predicted proteins | sample 8027901 | NCBI WGS metagenome assembly JACLAD01 (sample SAMN15725071, study PRJNA655200) | protist metagenome | isolation source: fluorescence activated cell sorting (FACS) single amplified genomes of... | place: Spain: Blaines Bay Microbial Observatory, Mediterranean Sea | collected 2016-07-05 | reverse complement strand
TCCAACTCCTTGTGTCTCTCATCGTTTCATCTACAACTACAGGAATCATCTTGTCGGCCCCTAATTGATTCACAGCGTGCTTAAACTCAAATCTGCAATTGTCGCCAGCATCTTTTCCATTAACTTTGTCATGATAACGCCTTGTAATAAAGACAACCATACACAACGTATTCTCAATCCCTTCTGCCATCTCATCTTGTATGTCGCCAGTCAACCACTCTTCATCAAACCAAGTCATGATTCCTAGTTCTCGAATAAGGGCATTAATTTTACTTATAAGAAGATGATTTCGCCGACCTTGCCCCCAATCATGAGTGAAAAATGCATGGGTGCGTTCTATAGCATTTGAACTTACTCTCTCGTCACTAGCCTTTAAACTTACTTTCTCGTCACTCATATGCAAATTCTATCGACTGGAATCAAGTGGAGGAATGATACTACTTCATGCAGCCACCCCTCGACCCCATTGTCACTTTCACTTTAAAGCGCATACTTTCGCGCGGCGTTTCTCAACCATTGGAAGGTTTCGACCCAACATCTCGTCCATTGGATATAATGATACAATAATACTCACTTTCACCGAGGGGTAGAGTCCTTTACTGCATTCAACTGGAGAAGGGAGACGGATTTGCTTGAAACCGCTTAACTTGAGGAAGTTCGTCTACCCATGGGCGGTGCAGCTAGCTTCAAGCGCGACGACAAGACGGAGGGCCAAGGCCTACAAGTGCTCGTGGATGCCAAAGCGATGAAGCTCAAGTCTCGCCAACTGGATCGCATATGGCACGAATTTCACAAGATTGCTGGTGAAGACTACTATACCATCGACTTGGAGTCTTTATTAGCCTACCTAGAAATCCCTTATACTGTGTGGTGCGATTTATTATTCCAAATGTTTGATCGTGACAAGAAAGGCCAGATCAATTTTTATAATTACATGGTCTATATGTGGCATTTTCTTGCAACAGGAGAACCGAACGAAGATAATTTGGCTGCATTGTGTTTCCAAATGTTTGATGTCAAGAAAACAGGGACATTGGAAGTATTTGAAGTAAAATTTCTTATCCACTTGATACATAATTTCAAGATTCCCATGTTTGTTGGCTGGGCGATTGATAAGTTAGATAAGAATGAAGATGGCTTCTGTACAGTTGCTGAATTCATTTTGTTATGTCGTCATTATACCTCTGTTTTGACTCCATTGATTCAGATGCGTGCAACCATACGCACAAAAGTTGTCTTTACAAGGTTTTGGAAAGAAATTGGTCGTGTCCGCACAGCCACATATGGTAATTTGAATATCTTTGATATCTTGGATCGTGCAGATCATGAAGAATTGAAATTGGCGAATATCATGCATATTAATGCACGCGAGGATGTACCTGTAGAGTTTGCTGATCGATGGAAAGATGCGCAAGATAGACGCAACCAAATGGAAGAGAAGTCGAAAGAACTGTTCCGTGATTTACCACCAGAGACATTAACCGATGAGCAACTAGGAATACGGAGCTTTTTTGCTAACTCCAAGAAATCTAAGAAAAAAGAAGATAAAGGCAATTTTGCCCATTTACATAGTAACTACAACGATGATACTGCCATGGGTGAAGATAGTGATCGTGCTCAAATGTTAGTAGAAGCTCTGAAGGATGAACATGCCCGCAAGCAACATTCCAAACGTAAATCCAAGAAAAAGAAGGACAAATTGAAACATTCCAGTGTCAAGGCACCACCAGGAACACCACAAGCTGCACCAAAGCTAGAGCTTACTGCTAGTGTATTGTGATGCCTCCATATTTAAGAGGGGGGAAAAGTTGAAAACTATCATATGTGTTGATTTGAATAGAACCTGTATCAGAATTGTTGAATTTTATTGTGGAATGTGCTATTAATTAATCAACGTTATTTATAAAGATACACATAGATAAAGTACGTAAAGGGAAGGCTTTAATAAATCATCATCGCCCAATATATCAGTAGTCGTCCTATCGTAAGAATAATTTAGAGAAAAACGAAAGTTCAGTCAGTGCTAGTTTTGATGACAAGAGCAGAAGGGAGATAATAGAAATGCTAGGGCGGAATATATTGAAATATTTTAATAGAGAGTGTCACTCAATTGACAATGATGATTTATTGATAGTGATTGCTTGATGGCTCCATTGTGATTGATTTGTTTGCAGTGAAAATACGATATACCGGATCAGATAAGCTCTTCAAAACCTGGCAAAAGGAATGAAAGCATCTTTAATCAACCTGGTCGATCTGCCGGGGAAAGAATATATTACATCACCTCCAGCATATACTGTATTACCTCACTCATCGCAAATCATCAGAGTAAAGACCACATTGTTTTGTCTATTACTATGATGAAACCCTCTATTAAAGCTAAGGGAATATGATATGAGACAAATCACTTGCATTTGCACTTATCTTAACCTTAAGTGCCACAATCACCATGAGCAACCACTACAACACTATCACATCTCATAGAAATCAATATACACCATTCTACCCTGAATATTATATTCTTTACAAGTATAGAATGTGCGTACATCAAGCCCATTCACGCTACTTGTTGTGAATTGTCTAACCACTTACCAACTGTTCATGGAAACCAACACTTGATAATATATATTGTATTTAAAGACCCAATTTTGTTCTTCTCCAATGTCTTCTCTTGGTGTTATACTTAATCTTGGAATCAGACTTCATTCTGAACCAAGCAGGAAGAGGCTTGTTCTTCTTCAGAGCAACAGCTAGGCTGCGCTTAGTGCGGAAGGTCTTGTTAGATGGCATCGCAATTCTGTCGTGCACAAACACCGAAAACAATGTATTTTTTGCGATCCATTGGCTCGGCTAGGAGAGGAAAAACAGGGTCGGCATCCCCATTTTAGAAGAATTTGCAAGAGAACAGAACAGAGGATGAGCCATTTGGTCGAATCTTGTAGGAATTTGGCTGAAATCTTGTCTACAGAGAGTATGTCTATTCCCTATGAGGAAGAAGAAGGGAGCAAATTTGCTTTGAGTTTTGATTTGGAAGTGGATGATTCTGAGCAGATAGTGGACTTTTATCAGGAATGGGGCTATGTAGTTATTCGTAATGTCTTCAATCCCGAACAATGCGAAACTACCTGTGATGCGATGTGGAGTTATGCTGAAGCATCGAATCCTGGTCTCTTACGCAATGATCCAAGAACATGGGAAGCATATCAATCCAATGGCAAATATGGTTTATCTGCACGAGGTCCCGTATTCGATAAAACGTTGTTGCAAAACAGAAGCAATACCAAAATGGCTCAAGCACTGTCTATTGTACTACAAACTTCAGTGGAAGATGTCATGGTCAGTCATGATCGATTCACGATTTATCGAGCTACTGCTTTACAGGATTCCGCATACAAGTACCAAGAACAAGAACCTGAACAAGGCGAACGGGAAGGGGGAGAAGAGGAAGAGAAAGGACAATCATCATCATCATCATCATCATCATCATCATCATCATCAGGGGATTCAAGAGAATTTGGCAAGAGATTCATTACTGGTCGACGTAATGTGCACTTGGATCTCAATCCGTGGTGGTATTTGGAAGCCTCTAGCGACATATTGATTGGAGCCGACTCTCTGACATATACAGACCCCCAAGACTTCATTAAAGAGAATAACTTGGTGGTATCAAGTATGGGACCACATGTACAATGTGTCATGAACTTTGTTGATAATAGTGATGACGATGGTGGTACAATCATTGTACCGAAATTCCATAAATATATTCATCAATTTTGTGAAGAATATAAAATGTTGAGAAAACCTGTACCTTTTCTGACATTCAATGAGAAGAGAGTCAAGGAGAAAGAATGTGAGGATTTATTATTGAATTATGCCCATCGAATACCCATCCGTGCTGGATCGTTATTGATATGGAATCAGATTGTAGCACATGGTACACAGCCAAACAGCTCAACACGCAATAGATTAGCACAATTCGTCAAAGCTTTTTCACGTGAATCAGTATTCACCTCTTTACATGCTTCTGAAGAAGCAATGAGAAGAAGAGACAAATCTACACAAGTACCACAGAAATGGCACTATCAAGGCATGGAGAGGTTACAGCGACGCGCAGAGAATCTCAAGAGATTACTGGATGCTGCTGCAATGAATGACAAGGAGAAGGAGATGAAACCAAAGGTCACAGGAGAGGGTGAGGGGGGTGATGAGGGAGAGGGGATAAGTCTGCTGGGAATATCGCTGTTTGGACTGGATGTGCTCAACCAAGAGAAGGTGTAGGCTTCTAATGTGAAAATGTTGACAAGTGTAGAATGAATGTCATTATGTGAAATATTGTGAGTGTCTATGTATACTTGAAAAACGTTACTCTACAATTTATCTACATAAGAAGTCCAGTATTCAGCATTCCCCAACCTCTCTCGGATCTTGTTCATCACTCCCTGTCGCTTTCCTTGATCACTAATCGAATCTAATCTCGCCTTCAAGTGTTCCAACAACAATTTCCTCTCTTTGGATGCAATGATACCCTCTAAACTATCCCATAGGTCATTCAAAAGAAGTAATGCTGGATCTTCTTCTTTGGATGATTTGCCTACTGAAGAAGTCGTGACAGGTGGTTTATCGCTAGGAACAGAATCATCTGAGTAGTCCATATCTACATCCTTTTCGGGCTTTTTGACTCGTTTCTTCTTTGCATCACTCACACGTTTCTTCTTGGTTCTTTTCTCACGCTTGACCAAATCACTAATATCTGGTCGAGGCCCCTTTTCTTCGATGAATTTCTTGATCGTACCCTTGGGATCCAAGTCTTTTAATTGTCTCATCAAACTAGCTTTGGTACTACCTTTCAATTTGGGTTCTTTCAATTTTTCTAATATCTCTTCTACTGCATCAAAATACATATTTTCTTTGTATTCAGTCACTCGATTCAATTCCTTGACCATCAAGCTTTCTTGTCGAATCTCTCTTTGTTTTTGTTTCAAAAAAGCTCCAAAGAAAAGAACCGATAATATTATGATACTACTAAAAGAATTCAGTAATGCAGCTATTTCTGTACGTGTATCACCTGCTTTCATGTTGAAAGCTTTCCCTTCTGCATTCGCCCCTTCCAATACCTTCTTGATGAATCGTTTGAATTTACGACCTTTACCCTTTTTCGCCACTTTTACGACTGTATCTACCACTGCAGGTGCAGAATCAATCATGGAATCTGTCATAGTACTGGTTAACGCAGTACTACTTGCTTCTGCTGGGGGCGACACCGCAATGCGTTTACCTTTCATCTTTTTACCTCCTTTTCTCCCTTTTTTACCTTTGGCAAATGCGGGCAAGGCAAATAATTGCGAAACCATAAAGATCACTACAGCTTGTAGAATCATAGGCAGAATGACTGTCTTGAACAAGGACACAGTCTTGGTCTTGAAGGTATTAACATGATATTTCAGGGCTTGCTTACGCTCCCAATTCTCATCAAAATCCATTATATCCACAGACAAAGAAGCACTTGATGATGACAAGTAAGTGACACTATGTGGTGCGAATACCGAGGGCCTTGAATTTGGCAACAGTAAGCGTTGAGTACGGACTGGTGCTCTGTTCAGATAACTATAACCATAACAGACCATCAGTGTGCACAGAAGCACCACGATCGAAGCCAAAGCTTGCATATTGAGCGGTAAAACTTGTGCGAAAGACGTATAGGAAGTGTCTGTAGTTTTGATTGGGTGGGATCCCTTTTAGTCGGTAGAAAAGTTTGGAAAAATGAGAGCAACTTACGCGATGTTGATGAGTGCTAAGGCGCAGCTGTTGCGTTCTAGCACGAGTACTGGCTACTCTAGCCAAGCACACTTACGAGCTGCTACGACTGTTCTTCGTGAGAAGGTAAGAACCTCATTTCTGGTTCACTTCATTTGCGATTTGGTCATTCTCTCCCACTTCTCTATTAACGTATTTTACAAATTCTCATTGTGCCTTCTAATGCTGGTCTCTCATTTTTGTTATGTATTTATGCGTTTTCTTTGAAATAGAAAATGGATCAACGCAAAGAGATGGGTATATATGCTTCTGACTTTTCCAAGAAAGTAAAGACAAGTGATGTATCTGAGAAAGCTCTACATCCTTCTCCTGCGTTCAGTGCCTCAAACGCGCGCGTGAATAAGATTCGAATGAACAAAGTGGTAGGCAAGCCATTGTATACCATGCAGCCAGTGAAGAGTGCTGGTCATCGTTTCAGAGAACAGAAAGAAGCACGCCGAAAAGGATTAGATTTAGATGAAGAAGCAGTTCTAAATGCCAATATTAACAAAAATATGATTGCAGGAGGAAGTGGTGAAAATAAGTCTAGTACGGCACCATTGGTTGCTATGCTTGCTTTAGGCTTATTTGGTGCAGCGAGTGTCGCACATGGTAATCTCTTCGAATCTTTACAGTCGTTTTTCACTGTCACACAAACAGAAGGTGTGTTGCCTAGTCAGAACATTGATGTATACGTCACACCAGAAGCACATGCCAAGCAACCATTATGGTTGCAAAGACAAAGGTAATCTGTGTATCAGTGAGAGAATGAAGAGATCATATATGTATATCGAATATTATCATTGTTTACCATTTTGCAAAAAGATAGAAGATTAAGAAAATACCATTGAATTTATTTAAACCTAGTTTAACCTTGTCGCTCGACAAAATTCTTACAATTGCTACACTATCGTCTCATTAGTGAAATGAGAAGAGATATACTTTCATAATCATAATTCTCATACTTTTCGTATACGTCCCCTTTTTCTACAACTCCAATGAGATACAGCTTCACAAATTTCTTTGCCTTTTTGCATGTCAAATCATGATCTATATGTTTTATGCACAAAATACAAGTCTACTATCTTAAGCAGTTGAAGATTTTAGATAAGCAATAAGATCATCTCTTTCCTTCTTCTTCTTTAATCCCGCAAAGACCATCTTGGTACCAGGAATGTATTTCTTAGGGTTTTCAAGGTACTCGAATAGAGTATCTTCTCCCCAAGTAATACCTTTGTTCACATTAGCAGCAGAATATGAAAATCCAGCTGCTTGACCAGTCTTACGACCAAAGAGACCAGAAAGATTAGGACCTTGCTTATGAGCACCTCCAGCCTCTACAGTGTGGCATTGAGAACACTTAGTCTTGAAGATCTTTGCACCTTTTGCTACGTCACCCATGTTCTAGCTCAAAAAATAACAATTGAATAAAAAAATGCAAGTAGAACTTTTTTGTGGAAACTCCAGCGGGGTATATTGTTAATCGACCCCGTCGCTATGATTCGAGCACTCCGCGAAACGATGCAGGACTTACAGTTTTGCGTGGATTTCGTCCTTCATATAGCTTACTGGGCAATATCATCACCTTCACAGGATATTGATACCTTATATTTCTTTGCAGTGAGAATAGTTACTTTTTGCGAAATCAAGTTACATGCCTAAGACCAAAGAAGTGACTGCGAGTGAGGCTCGTCTTAAATGGACAACGAAAGTTCGTTTAATTGGAAAGAAGATTATTGACCGCAACGAAGTTAGTTCTGGCTTTGCAGATGTTACGCGGCAAGCGAAATATTTGGAGCGTTACTTCCACTTCTATGATAGCGAAGAGAAAGGTTACTTGACCTTTCGTCAATTCTTGAATGCTTTGAAGAAGATGAACTTCTTAGGTTGTGAGCGCGAAGCGGAAGATTTCTTTGCCTTTTATGATGACCATTTCACAGGGAATATTGCGTATGGTGAATTCTCTCAAGAATTGTATAATATTGCACCAGATGATCGTCCACGTTTAAGTGATACAGCCATTGTACTTTTAGAAGATGTTCGTGCCAAATTGACTGAAAAGGGTGGTGCTTCTGGTTTCAGTGAAATTCGTAGTGTCATGCGTAAAATGGCGATTGATGGTAAAATGAGTCGTGGCGAAGTAGTGGATGCATTATACAATTATTGTGGTGATTTCATTACAACTGAAGAGATGACCATTTTATTGGATTGCTTTGATTACGAATACACAGGTTACATCAATGTGCATCGCTTCTTAACTGCTTTGATTAGAGGGAGTATGTCTTATGATCGTAAATTGATTGTCAATGACATTTTTACACACTTTGATACTTATGATAGTACTAGTGGTACTATCGCTATCTCTAGTTTGATCCAACGCTTTGATGCCAGTTTCCACCCTGAAGTGATCTCTGATCTATTGTCTATCGAAGCTGCCTGTGAACAATTCTTTGATGCTTTCACTCAAGGTGGCCAAGCAGATGGTAGAGTCACTCTTGGTGAATTTTTAGATTATTTCAAAGGATTGTCTTTATCCATCAAAGATGACAATACATTTGACTTATTATTAAGAAATATTTTAACCGGTGGCGTGGAAGAAACGCAGAATTTCGGTGAATTGAGTGCTTTCAATGATGGAGGACCAACTGTATCTGTCGCGATAAATGAAGATGCTAGATTGACTTCACCACCTAGTAGTCCCACCCTACGACGATTCAAAGTCACTACAGCTGAAGGAAAAGAAGAGATTCATAGCTTTATAGATGATATCGGAATGGGCCGTTTGGATGTCACCAGTGCCAAAGAAAGAGTACGAAGTGCCAAAGGAATCGATAATTTCGATTTGGAACTGTAATTTGAGAGTCAAGTATGTATGATCATGACTCAAGCACGTATCTATAACGTATCACCTTTATAGTATTATTATGTAAACCGAGAAAATAAGTAACCACTAGTCATGTATGTATTCATTCCGGCTCATTATCATTTATATTACATCGGATAACTCGCGTGAGTGAGTGATTGCCGGGGTGGGATGGACCCCGACCTTCACAACAGAGGGCCTATTCGCCACAACAAAAGCACACACGCACACATCGTCACCACAAGAGACAGCAATTGCAACACTTATACGATTTTTGTGACTGTTCTATTGGAATAGTCATTTTAGGATTCTGTACGATTTATATATAGAATCGGGGGCCTTTGAAAAATTTTGGTTAACTTTTGTCTTCTCTTACTCGTGTCATTGCCCTTCATCATGGGTGGCGCTAAAACTTTGAAACCTGAGGACTTGTTGAAAGGTGGTGTATTACAATGCGCTGAAGCAATCACTTTCGGAATGCCCTTTGAAGTCTGGAAGACTTACATGGGCACTTATCGCGAAGTCGGTACTATACAAGCCTTTCGCAATGTGTACAAGATGGGAGGTATCGGGGCCTTTTGGAAAGGATGGCAACCTAAAATGGTGGAATCTTTTCTAAAAGGAGGTGTACTTCTCTTCTCTAAAGAAGCCATTATTCGTACAACGAAATCATTTGGTTTTGGTGATGTGACTAGCGGTGTTCTGGGTGGTTTCGGTGGTGGTGTTTGTCAAGTCAGTGTCATGGGCCCATGCACGTTTCTGATCACTGCTAGCGTGGCCGCTAGTGCAGATGGTGTCAAAATGACCATGATGCAACGCATCAGTAAAACTTATGCGGAAGGTGGTATTGGTGGCTTTTATCGTGGCGGTACTGCTCTCATGTTGCGACAAGGTAGCAATTGGGCCTCCCGACAAGGAATAACTGATTTCGTAAGAGGACAGTTCCGTAGTATGCGCAATTTGAAAGATGGTGAGCGTTTGAGTATTGCCGACGAAGCAATTAGCGGTATACTTGGTGGAAGTTTGTCTACTTGGAACCAACCTTTTGAAGTTATGCGCATTGAAGCACAAGCAGCAGCAGCAAGAGGACTGCCAGCTCAAAATATTGTACAAACAGCTTCCAAGATTGTGAAAGAGAATGGTGTTGCAGGTTTATTTCAAGGCATTATTCCTAGAATGGGATTAGGTATCGCACAAACCGTATTCATGGTGACATTACCCAAAATTATGGCCAGACATGGATACTAAAGGACCCTGATGACGGGATTTTGGTATTTTAATGTAGAGCAGAAGCAGATGTACTATTATACTATAAATAGATGCAAATGGATATAGACAAGATGTAGGATATATCATGTAATGAAAAGTAGCTGTCCAGATAAAAATAATTGTAAAGACTCACTTCTCTCCTCTACTATGAGTATAATCATACCATAATCGTTAGTAATTAAATTAAGCAATTCAAAACTTTTGTTTCATATCTCAACCAATCATTTCCATTGAGAAGTCTTGGAGGAACTTATACATACTAATGGTGTCTCGGTATTTTAGTCTGTGCAAATTATGAACATTATCATTTCAATACCAGCAATCCTTTATATCTTCTCTTCACCACCACCCTCCACGACACAAATCTTTCTACTCTTCCCTCTCTTCTCTTCTCTTCTCTTCTCTTCTTGTTTCTGTCCTTTTCATAATACCTAAAGATCAAGGATGCAAGAATCAATGTCTGAATGGTCTAGTTTTCATATATGAATTCGCATTAAACGAAGTAGGTCCCCTCTTTGCTTTATTGATGGTAGTATTCAAAGTCAATGTCGAAGCTTTACTAGTCGTACTAACACTTTTACCTGTCGTAGTTGGGGAGGGCATATATGCATTGATCGCATAGACAAACACACATCCCAACACAAATCCATTTAATACAGCAAAGGGACCTTCATTGATACGCATCACTCCACTCGCGACACCTGATCCTAAAATGGAATTCCATTTATCATCTTTCCCACGAATCACACTAGATAGTTTCTCACCACCAGAATATATGGCAGATATACGAGCCCATTCTAGACCAATAGTACTTGATTCCGTAAACCATCGTTTGGGGCCGACACCTTGCATTAATTTGTTGAATTTCAAGATCAAACCCACAGGAATCATAAACATGAGTGTAGAGAAATAGCTTTCTAGACTGATAAAGCCCACACCGATGGGAATGTCTAAGATGCGACTACCAAGACCTTCAGCAGGACGCACTTCAGACATTACACGACCAACACCTTGGCCAAAATCGGACAGCGCATTCGTCTTTGAGACCACTTCTGCATTCGTCTTCTTGGAGACCACTCGAGCATAGGCCATTGGGCGTATCCCAACCATGGCTCCATGTATCAGCTGGACACAGGCCAGACATAGGCATAAAATTGGCAGCAAGGCCATGAGCGCCGTTCTTCGGTGTCTCAAGAGGATCGGCACACGTATGGTACGTATGGAATGAGGGAGGGTGACAGAGCCTGGCAGGCTGCCGTCATTTGTCGTGTATGGATTGTCTTGTGTGTGTCTTCTATCTACACTGTTACATTACACTCGTGAATCAACATAAACACCTTCTTGTACACACCATTCAATAAATGCTTTCCAATTTTTTTCTCTCTTTAAAGTCTTGCTATCTCCTACAATAATTATTCCACTTTTCGCTCTTGTCAAAGCCACATTCAATCGTCTCCAATCCTTGAGAAAACCCACACGCCCTGCACGATTGCTTCTCACAGCTGAGAACAATATAATATTCTTCTCTCTGCCTTGGTAACCATCTACACTTCTTACCTCCAGATTGCCTACATTACTCTTTGTACTACTCTCTTCAATAACAGCCCTCTCACGATCTGCAGCTTGTATGTCCTCTAAAGAATACACATTAGGAGTGATCTCATCTTCGCCTTTCTCAAAGGTGCCATCGAATAGATCTTGATATTCAGCTTCCACTTTAAGACGATGTGTGTTCTTCTCTTGAGTATAGAAATTGTAGTCTTTATCCACCACCTCTTCACCGTCTTCTCGTATATCTGCACTGACTGGAATGGGCGCTGCTCTTCTAGACACAGGAGCAACATTCTCCTCCTCCTCCTCCTCCTCCTCTTCTTCTTCTTCATGATCATCATGGTCATCATCATCATCGCCCACTTCCTCTTCAGTACGACGATAATTGAAATCGTCATGACTATATCTCCTACGAAACAATCTCGATCTTTCACTTCTTTCTCCACTGGCACTACCCATTGCTGTCACTCCACCACTACTACCAGATCCTGTAGGCATATCTCGATATTGTTCTCCTAACTCATTACTCAAATTCGACTCTTCAATCCACCCTTGTTCTTTAAATAAATCAGCCAGAAGTTTTACTTGAGCACTATAAGGTGAAATCACACCAATGTCTGTCACATGTACTTGTTGTGATGATAACAGACTAGACACAATATGGACGATTTCATCTGCTTCATGACGGTTGTAATAAGAGGTTTGACCTGAGTTACTAGAGACAGCTTCATATCCACCACTGGCTGGGGCACTGGTAAGCAAAGGATTCAATACATCACTTTCCATATCTTTAATTGTATTTCGGGAAGGAGCCATATTCACAAAACATACAGGGACATCCCGATTTGGCCAATTGAAGCCAGGTGGCAATGGACGTTCACTGACATGTACTACTGATTCGACACGACCTCCATAAAATCGTTTAGATGGAAATTCACAGATTTTGGGATGCATTCGATATTGTTCATTCAATAGAATAGGTTCAATTCCCCCTGCTGTCAAACGAGCAAATAAACTTACACCTAATCCATGTTCTAATGCCTTGGGAGAGGCTACAACGGGTGGTAATTGGTTTTGATCTCCAATCAATATCAATCTCTCTGTACCTAATATCAATGGTGGAATCAATGCGCTTTCCATACACTGTGCTGCTTCATCTAGTAATACAGTACTAAAGCGTCCTCCACCGACTTCATTGACATATGCTTGAAGAGTTTCGCCACCTGCGCCAATACAAGTGCTCACAACAACGTCTGCATTATCGATGATACGGTATGTACACTTCTTCTCTATGTATTCATAATTCCGTTGAGCGGATTCTAAAAACCGTTGTGCACTACCAAAAGCTGGTCCTCCTATTTTTCTCATCTCACCAAAATATGCAATTGCTCGATCTAATCTGGTACGTGCATTTAACCATTCACTATCAAATTGTAAGATGTTGTCAATAGTATATGGCCACAACTCAGATTGTACTGTAGTTGGTCTTCCCAACCGAATTACTTTGACACCTACATCTGCAAGTCCTTTCAACAAATTGTCAGCAGCCACATTACTATGACTACATGCCAGTATTTTCAACAGTTTTTGTCCTTGTGCGGCACTCCCTCCTTCACGCAAACGATTTTCTTTAAGTAAATGGATAGCCTTCAATATAGAACATGCCGTGGTGGTTTTGCCAGTACCTGGAGGACCTTGAATCAAAGATAAGGGCTTCAAGATAGAAGCATACAGAGCTTGTAATTGACTTGGATTCAATTTAATCACTTTCGCACTGGGTCTAATCTGTATAAGTCCATTGTAGTGATTACTATGCAACATAGATACAACATCGTCAATCTCTTCTTTGCGGTATAAATGGATTGGACGCTTGGCGTTATTACTAGTAGAGGAAGATAAACCGACCAAGAGTCCTCTGAGCTTGGTGTTTGTAGTAAAAATTCCAGCAAGACTATCAGTACTTGGCTCCGTCGGATCACGAGACTGTTCATATTCCTCTCCAGAAGAGGAAAGATCTACTTCTTGTAGATCTCGTAACTGGTCAGCCACAGTCATGGCCCCTTTTCTAGGTCTCCCTGAAGGCAAATCTGCACCATTGGTACCGTCATTGTTATCACTATACGTATGAATATTACTAAAGACACCTTTTGATTGGCCTTTCAAGTCTTGAATACCTTGTAACAGTTTATACCCTTCTGCACCCTTTGCTACTACACTAGGTTGCTGGAGACCTTTGAATTGGGCTTTATATCCCATTCCTGCTACAATGCCTTCTTTATAAGAAGCACTAGCTTCATAGTCCAAATCTACGTCATCTAAGGTGTCCTCTAACTCTGTGTTGACATCCATTTCCTCTCGAATTTTACTACTCTCTATAAGGTCCTGTTGCTCGGCTTCATTAGCGTCTAATTCAAGCACTAATTCTGAGATACGATTCAGTATCACATCATCATTACCTAAAGCACTTCCTCGATTCATCCGATTCCTGTCACTCCCATGCTCATGATCCTTGACAGTCTTTTTGCTTTTTTTCCCTTTCGGACCTCCCCTGGCAGGCTCTCTACTACTACTACTACTACTGCTACTACTACTACTACTACTCCCCAAAGATTTAACATGTGCTTCGGCAATAGGCAGCGCTAATTTCAACCCTCCAGGCGTATTGGCTAATCTGGTGATACTATTGGGATAAGAGAACAAAATGATGTCCCTTATAGTCTTTGATAATGGCATCGCTGCCAAACCATTGGCACTTCCTTCTCTACTACTTTCTCCTTGTTGCAAGAATAGTTGCAAAGAGTTGATCATGCGATCATAGCTGACGCGATTTACTATAGTGTCTAGTCGATACAATTGATTAGTATCTATATGTAGAGTATCTAATGTCTTGATGCAGACATCTAAATATCCCCTACGTCGTGCTAGAATAATACCATCAATAGCATCTTCTCCCAACGGATCTCCTACTCCTGCTTGCGTGCGTTTCAATTTCTTCTGACGAGCATTTGATCGTCTATCTTTCTTCCCTTCTTTCTCTTGATAATACGTGTTCTGTTCCGTCTGTGAATCAATCATATTAAGGTCACTGTACTTATGACCTTTGCCATCTTCTCCTTTCAGAGATTCGTCATCAGATACGACAGTCATACTATGAGTACTAATCTTGATACTATCACCCACACTAAATCTATGAAAGGGTAATGATTGGGCAGCCACTTTATTACCTTTCGTATCACGATCATTCGATCGTAATTGGAACCGAATCACTTGTTCTTGAAACACACTTCCTTTGATATTGGCATACAGATTGAATAATGTAAATCCTTCTTTTTTCAAGCGGCTGACAGGCCATGTACGAAGACGATCATCCACAGCTTTACGTTCATATTGATACTCCTCTCGTATAATATTATGAAAACGTGCAAAATAGGTGGTCATAACTTCATCCAGCACGAAGTTGCGTTGTTCGCTCGAGACTTTACTTTCATCAAAATCTTTTAACAAAGAATTCAGGGCCTGCAAGTTGCCATAACTGATATAATGGTCACCACAACTTTGCCATTTCGAAACATAGTTCTCTTGACCGCCATTTCGAGGGATCTGGAACTGCTGACCAGACTTGCTGTTCAACAGACCAGAACCAATAGTCCATTCCGCGGCGGATTTGCTTGCTTTGGAAGAACGTTGCACAAATAGAGCGGTACTTCGATGAAAATCATTATGAACTCGATCTAGAAAAAAGAATCCTCCATTTTGCCGCGGTATATTGAAATCTTTGAAACCACTGATACAGATTAGGGCATATAAGAGACAGCAACAAATGGCGATGCCACTCATCAGACCCAAAGTTTTCTCGCAAGGACAATCTCAAACCAAGACGTCGTCGATGAGATTGAAGTGGCGATACGGGTCGGACCACCGAGGACGCCAATTTGGTGCCACCACTTTAACGCAAATCCACACAGCAGCAAGATCACTTGGTAATCAACCTGAGACCTATTCTAACTGTTCTATTGTGCGTGGTTTTAAAAGTCAGCTAATTAGAGAGTTTCGTGGGAGAAGGAAGACGCGTAGATCTCTTCCATTTGCTTTTAGAACATGAGCGGCATGAACGTAGTATTGAACAAAGAGCGCTGGGGCGACTTCTTTCTACGAACTCCTTGTGTGAAGACTGCCTACTTATCGGCTGTTGGCGTGGGTGGACTGATGTTTGCTCACAAATTGCGGATCTACAAACGCAGTCATCTAGGCCATGCTTTGAGTGCATCCTTCCTCAGTTTCTTGTTTACAAGTGTAGCCTCGTTTCATATTTGTACGACAGACAGGCAACTGAAACAGAAGGTGGTACAGAGAGCGATAAAAAAACAAAACCAACCAGTAGGGAACAAGTAGCCAAGCATCAACTTGATCATATATTGTGTATATTGAGAGCTTTATTAGAATGTTGTATGAGTACTGGCTTTATTATTAATATACGATACAAATCTCTACATAGTCTACATCTACATCATCTCTCTCTTTCTCTCTCGTTAACCTACAGCTTATCCAAGGTCTTGATACCTAGTAATCCTAATCCTAGTTGCAATGCATCACTTGTAACTGAACACAAAGCTGTTCTACTCACTCTCAGCTCTTCGCTTTCAGCTTTAATGACAGGACAATTCTCATAGAATTGGTTAAATTTGCTGCTTAATTCGAACAAGTACTCGCAGATCTTATTCGGATACAAATCTTTCTCTACTTCACTCAAAATCTCTTCAAATCGTAATAGTTGCTTTGATAAGGCTAATTCTTCCTCTGTTTCTAAGATGAACTGACTACTGTCAATCGAACTGATCGACTTAGCTCCCCCAGGACCTAATGTATTCAAAGCTTTACGACGAATTCCTTGAATACGAGCAAAAGCATATAACATATAAGGAGCTGTGTTGCCATTCAAAGCCAACATCTTTTTGAAACTAAACCTGTAATTCGATTCTCGATTCATAGATAAATCTGCATATTTGACAGCACTCAACCCTACTACTCGAGCAGCAGCTTCTTGTTCAGATGTCAATATGCCACCTTCTGTACGAGATTTCATGTCATCACTCGCACCTTCGATAGCCTGATTCAGTAAGTCAATCAATTTGACTACATCACCACTTCTCGTCTTGAACTTTTTGCCATCTTCTCCTTGCACTAGACCAAATGGAACATGCTTCAAGTCTACAATGCTACCATCACTCTTTTTATTCAAATTCGCTGCATCTGCTGCTTCAAAGACCTGTTTGAAATGTTGTCCTTGCCCTACATCTGTGACATATAATACACGATCTGCATTTTCAGTATTAACTCGATGTTGTACAGCAGCCAAGTCAGTTGTGGCATACAAAAAACCTCCATCACTTTTGCGAATAATCATAGGCATGGGACTATCATCGGGATTTTTGTAACCAGGTAGGAAGATGCACAAAGCACCCTCAGATTCCACAGCTTGACCACTTTTCTCTAAAGAGTCCACTACACGCCCTAGAAAAGGGTTATAAAAGGACTCTCCACGCTCTTCCAAGTCTTCAATATCTAACATATCATAAATCTTTTGAAACTCTTGGCGACTGAGTTGGCAAATCTTTTGCCAAGAAGCGACAGTATCTACATCATTTGATTGTAATTTCACTACCTCTTCTCTGGAAGCTATTTGAAACGCTTCATCTTCATCGAAATTCTTCTTAGCTTCTTTGTAAAACATAACTAAGTCCGATATTTTACTACTATCAATATCAGCAGATTTCATATAGTGTATCAACATCCCAAATTGAGTACCCCAATCACCAACATGATTGAGTCTTAACACATCATGTCCCAAAAAGGTTAACAATCTAGACAGAGAATCACCAATGATAGTGCTTCTCAAGTGGCCTACGTGCATCTCTTTAGCAATATTGGGGGAAGAGAAGTCAACAATGATCTTTTTAGGTGATGTTGTAGGTGCAATGCCAAGACGTCCTTCTGTATCACATGCCATCTTGCTCAACTTGTCCTTGAGATATGATCGAGACAGACGAATATTGATGAAACCGGGACCGCTTATATCCATACTAGCAATCAAGCCGTCATTGTTAACATTCAATGTCTCCAATAGCTTCTCTGCGACATCACGAGGCTTTTGCTTCAATTTCTTGCCAAGGGGCATAGCGGCATTGCATTGGTAATCTCCAAATTCAGGCTTAGCAGGGAAAATCAACGAATCAGGATCACTACCAATATCGTTTGCATCGAACGTCTTTAACAATGAGTCTTTTACACAGTCACTAATCTTGCTCGCAGGTGATCCATCAATTAAACTGCTAGATAGGCGAAATCTCACTGCAGAACGAACAGACAAGCGGGAAGATTTTAAAGCTTGAATAGAAAAGCATATAGAAGAAAATGATAGCATGACTAATACAAAAAAAAACATCGTCGAGCCAAAATCGACTCTTTTTGCTTTCGACGCATGTGGCGGAAGAGACACAACAGGGTGGGAAATCAATTTTTGGCAACCAAAACAATCTCTGTTGGTTTTTGTTCGAATTGTGCCAAAAGATGTCAAAGAGCGGTTTGGAGATGCTCGACGAGCTGATCGTGGAGCTAGAAGCCTCAGTCGGTACCTCAAATAGCAAAGTTAGTACCGCCAAGAAAGGTGAGGCCAATGGTGGAGAAAAGAAGTCCGGAGGCAAGAAAGGTGGTGACGATGTTAGTGCACCTCAGAATGCGAAGAAAGAGAAGAAAGAGAAGAAGGAGAAAGGCGGAGGTGGAGAGACGAACACGAAGCCTCAGAGTAATGAACCCTCAGTGAACCTGCTCGAATTGAGAGTTGGTGTTATTACTTCGGTCAAGAAACACGAAACTGCTGATAAACTTTATTGCGAAGAGATTGACATTGGTGAAGCAGAGCCAAGACAAATTGCCAGTGGACTAGTGCCTCATTATACTCTCGAGGAGATGGAAGGCAGGAGATTGATCGTAGTTGCCAATTTGAAGCCTCGAAATCTTGTTGGATTCAAGTCTAGTGGTATGGTACTATGTGCAGCCAAACCCCAGGAAGATGGCTCGGAGAAAGTTGAATTCGTTGATCCCCCAGCAGAAGCCAAACCAGGAGATCGCATTATCGGCACAGGTCTAGACCTCGTAGATCCGCTATCACCAAGTCAAGAAGCTAAGCAGAAGATGTTCCTTAAAGTCGGTGAATTATTGAAAGTCAACGAAAAGGGAGAAGCCACATGGAATGGTGCTGTATTGACGACTGAAGCAGGCGGAGTTTGTACGGCACCTACTTTGAGAGATGCTGTTATGCGATAAATTAAACAACATCATCAAAGTTAGAGACCAAAGTTGATAGAACGCATCTACGTGAGGATAATGGGGACATGTATAATTGTAGTTGTTGCAATAATCTGTTATTTATATAATTTATTCATTATTTACTCACGCATTTCTATGTATGTCCATGTATATTTAACTGAGCCATTCCAATGACTGTGATTGTTTACAACTATTCCCCCCCCCCCCCCCCCCCCTTCATTATTGGGTCTTTTTGCGTTCACTTCGTCGAAGTGCAGAAGGAGTGATCTCCTTCTCCCTTTGTATTGTGACTTCTGCTGCTTCATCATCACTATCAGCATCGCTACGTTCATCTTTATCTATACCTGTAGTGACCATTCGATAGATCATTCTACAGATCATATAAAACCAAAAGATGTGTAATACTTGAAGGAGAATTAACAAAGCACAGAAGATATAATATCCGAACCATGCAGGTCCAAGAAATGTGGGTACTTCTACAAGGACACTATAAAGAATATAGCGAGGATATATGATCAATCTAGAAATAAAAAATACTGTAGCAAAGCCGGCAAAGAAGAAATCACAGAGTGGACTGGCCCAGGCTCTCGAACCATCTTTAGCTTTGCTAATGTAATTGAAGGTCTTTGCACTCTCTAGAAAGATATCTGCAAGGTCATGTAAAAGCAAAATAGAGGATCCTACCCGGCAGAAATTGGTCAACCAGGATAATACTACTAACCCAATCGTTGCTAAATGATGTACAATCATCTCAATGCTATCAGCCCTGGAAACTTCCGTCCACATTAATTGATGTAAATAGGAACCCAATTCCACCATATAATACAGCTTGACTGTATCACTTAATCCACCTGTACCATCATAATATGGCCATCCATCCCAATGTTTCTTGGTATCTGTTACCCATTCTGCTGTCTCCGGAACAAACAATGCATCAAACCCGTAGTATACAAATATAGCATAAAATACAAATCTCCAAACGGCTTCTACGAACTTAGTAATCTTTTTATTGGTATGGTAGTTCCGACGTCTTTGCCAAATGTATTTATTTATGTCCTCCAAGGAGAGCCCATTGCTGTTAGCAGCAGATTTGTGCCATATCACCACTTCCTCATTGTTTGGACCTTTTTTAGTGTCTTTGCAAGTTTTGCAGTAAGCATCCAGTTCGGGTACAGGAATGTATTCTTTCAATTCTAATTTCATTGCATACATAGCCAATGGCTAATCATGCACAAGAGAAAATTACAAGGTTAAGAGTACGTAAGATATTTTAAATAAGAGAGGAGAATATTAGTCTTTGGTCATCGAGAAATGTTTTCCCATACACGATTCACCATCCCGCATAAATCTATATTTTATATCTCTCGTTTCATTTTTGTTCCTTTCCCTGTAAGATAGAGCATAGAGAATCCATTCTTCCTTTGCAATCCATCTCGATGCAGATGGTCTTAATGAGTGATCCTTACCTTGAACACTGTAAATGTCAACAGGAATCTAGCCACGCCGAACAGGAAACAGATCCAGAGCGCAGGCACCAGACTCATCAGGTTGGGAAAGAAGCCTTTACTCGCAGCTGCATCCAGTTCAGGCATAGATAGGCGGGTTGGAAATAAGTAATGATATCTACTAGGAGTGATATCACTGATCAAAGGACTCAAAAAGTCGTTAAGTTTACCAAGAATGGCCTCTGTGTATACATCGTACATCACCATTCTTCGAAAGTGGATCTTCCCAACTTGGAGAGGCTGCTTTGCACAGTTTGATTCGGGGTGCGACCCGGGTCTCTTCTTAATATCACGGTAAAAGGTGCTTCTCGCTCGTAATTCTACTCAATATGAAGTTCACAGTATTCAAATCAATAGAGGATAGATCTATAAATCGGAATAACATCAAAATTTTAGAATGAATTGAGAAAATGTGGTCATATTGATTGATCTGAGACAGTTTAGATTGCAGATGAACGAGGAGACGGCTATAGACACCACAGTGGTGGATCCTGACGTGACGAAGTTTACTGGTGAACTACTGAGTCCTAGAACTACGCCTCGAGTCGCTGAGGACGACAGAGAAGAGCGTATTGCCGTTGAAGTGTCTGCTTTCTTTAAAGACCTGGATAATGATTTCACTTCTCGTAGTGAGAATCGTAGTTATAACATCATTTCATCTAACTCCAAATCCAAGGTGCCTGTATTAAATATGGAAGATGATAGTTTTAGATATACAGCCACAGGAATGTTGGTACAGAAGAGCATGGAGATCCCCATCATTGTACAATGGCCTGATTCGACATTTGAATATACCTTTTCCAGTGAACCAAGTAACATTAAATTCGGCATATCTTTCATAGCTGCTGTAGAAGAAGAGGACGACATAGATGATGTAGATATAGAGGTGATCGAAGAGATGACAGTGTTGAAAGCATCTAATGATGATGGTAGTACCACTTCAAGTGATGGTCATTCTACTCTGACTCATCAATACAATCCTACTACACAAAGCCCCTTTTTGAATTCTATCTCTTCCAACATAGAAAGTGATGGCACTCTTGTGCATACAGGCAAATTCACTGTCCCGGATTGTGGAGTGATCTTTTTCATGTTTGATGTCGATAATGAGAGTAATTGGTACAGGTACGAACCCGAAGGACCCTTCCATCCTTCATCTAATCCTTTTTTTGCTTATTTTTTTTCATTTGCCATTACCATGATAGTCATCATTGATAGAGTTCTAACATCTCCCTTTTCGTCTCTTATTATTCCAGTCCCTTTGTGATTCAAGAATATAAATTGTCCTACATTATTGATGTACTGATACCTTCATTCACCACCATTGACACAGAACGAACCAAATTGGCACGATATATGATGAATAGTAATGAAGAGTCTGCAAGCAGAGACATGATTGCTCTAGAAGATGGCGAGACTGCTATACGACGAACATTAGAAGAAACAATGTCTATTGAGAAGGAAGTAGACTTATTACTTGCTGAGATCAGTGAAAAACAGGCTGACAAGGATATACTCATGAACATCCAACAAGACAACCTCTCTATCATAGAAGAAGGGTATAGTAAAGTCAATGGATTATGTCTACGCCTTCTGAATCGCTATTTATTATCGAAAGTGATCTCCTATCTGCAACCTCATCATTGTAGTGATCTTAGTAGTGTGTGTAAATATTGGGCCAAATTAGTGGCATCGAATAGATTATTCGGTCTTCCTGAGAGAACAGTAACTAATATGTGTCTACGAGAAGAAGGAGAAGAGCAGGATGATAGTGATAAGCAACACACCAAGAATGCTGCTACTACTGAAGATGTAGTAAAAGGAGGTGATGATGAGGAGGCGATCGATACACCAAGGACAGCTGTGTTGTCTCTTTCATCACAGCAATCACAAACCACTACAGTACAACAGCAGCGAGGCTTTAGTCGACCTTTGCAACATGTACAATCATCTATCAAACCTACAACCAATGATAGTGTATTCAATACACCTAGTACGATGCGTCATACACGTGATGAGGATGATCACATGCAATTCCGAACCAAATCTACAGCTGAGTTGATGGAATTACAGTTACAAAAGATGCGAGGACGGAGAAGTGCTAATAATAATAATAATAATAATAATAATAATAATAATGATGATGGCGATGGGGGTGATATGACGGAGAGATCTCAGATACCCTTGTCTCCTTCACGAGTAGCCAAGAATCAAAAAATCCTACACAGAGGCACTTACTTGGATGATCGTGGAGATCAAGAGAAACGACGCAAAAGGGGTGAATCTATCACCATGTTGCCCACTGGTAATATGATAGATCTTAGTGAAGTTGATCCGGCATTATCAGCCAAATTACAACAATATTTAGCCAAAATGGACAAAATATTACGAGAGAAGAGAAGACTAAAGAAGATCTTGCTATTATGGACAGAGAATTTCAAATTAAAATATAGTCGAGAGCCGCGAAGAGAAGATAAAATTGAGTTTGCAGAAGGATATTATAATGAATATAGTGAGCAAAAGAAGAAGAGCAAGCATTTATTGATGCTGATTGAACGGCTAACAGCTAATATGAAGTTGAAATGAGACCAGAACAGGTGGTGATCATAGTGAGAATGATGGCCGAGTTTTGGGATAGTAACATGATATTTTCATCGGAATATGACGGCAAGAGGGACGGAGGATGGATATGCAATGGATGAAATGAAAAGATGAAATGAAGCTACTGTGCTGGTGTATATGTACGATGTCACATAGTGCAGATAAAACAATTGAATAGAAAAGATAATATCATATTAATCATAATTATGACATCAAGAAACAAAAGTAGTACTCATATCTTCCAATATTCCCTATTGATAATTTACTTGACTTGTTTACAATCATCACAAATACATAAGACTTTCTTGGGTTCTTTGGTCATCTCTTTCTTAAGACAATTGACCTATACTGATCTCCTGTGCCGTACCATTCTCTTATTTGTCCTTCTTAATCAATGTATATTCGCTATCCGTGGTAATAGATAAGATAAAAGCGCCTTTTTTATCTTCCAAAAACGTTGTAGGCATAATGACATACTCTTCATCTGGACCTAATTGTTCGAAAGTAAAATCCGCTGGAGTGAACACGGTCTCATCAGGTGCAAAGATGGATTCATATACTTGCCTCATTTCTCCTCCTTCCTTCTCATTGACGATGAAGATATAAAAACCAATCATACAGCCTATAGTATCCTTTTTGCGCTTATTCCATGCTTCACCATGTCTAGATAGAACAATTCTGCTTCTCACTGGAGGGGCACCTAAATTGGATTCTCGGAATTTAAGGGCATATTTAGGGTTTAATTTCCAAGAAGCATTCAAATGATTGCCACCACAAGCACCATTTATCCATTCTCCTGCTACAGATCTAGAGTAGGAGTCCGGCAACTGTTTGATAGACACTGGTTCACTGCTATATACCTCAAGATCATAGCTGCCTATTGTGGCAATATAAAGTGAGATAGTCAGAGATAAGCAATGAAACAGGATAAGAAAGAGACATGTTTACATATGAATAGATAGAGCATGAAGCAAAAGGTCATGTTAGATGGGATTTTTACAGTAATGAGGATCAAGGTGAAGACTTAGGAGTCCTATAGAGTAACAATGTGAGGGAAATCAGGGGTGGGACTTACCTTTAGTGCCCTTCTCTGAGAGACATGGAACAATGATAATACCATTTGTCATAAAAGATCGAGGCAATCTAGGGTAGTAAACACAAGTTTCCGTCTTACTTGAGAAGGAAGTAATGAGATTGTATTTGTCTGGATGTACTCTTAATTTGCGGAGAATGGTCTTGCCACTATTCGAACCAAAAGGAGCTCTATCTTCGGTAGTGTCCTTCTTCTTCTTTAAAGAAGAAGGTTTACTTGCAATAAATTGTCCCATAGCATTCTGACGTGGCCCTTTTTTCACACTCTTTTGCACTTCTAAATCTTCTAAAGCATCTGCCTTGGTAATGACCAGACCTAAAGTCATATCAGGTTGACCAATAATAGTGTTTCTCTTTTTCTCTTCAGACGCTTTATCTGTTCTTCGTAATACGACTTTAAGGAATACTTCTTCGCGACTATAATGATCCAATAATTCTAAGTGGTACTGAGGGTTTTGGCACCATTTAGTATTTTCAACAGACTTGACTGTCACTTCCCCACGCATAGGCTTTTCAGGTGACATCTCCACACTAGTACTGTTTTGGGTCAAACTCATAGCTGCTCCCACACCCCCTGGACTACCAGGACTGCCCGGTACTTTATCTAACCCCCCAGGGCCTCCAGGACTACCAGTAGAGCTGACCAAAGAAGTGGGAGGGCCACCTGTGGTGTCGAGGTCTCCGATACGTCGCCACTCCCCTTGTAGTAATTGATTTACTACTTTGTTCATCTTCTCTACCACAAGAGGCTCACTACTATATAATCTTACAATAAAGCTCCCTTCTTGGCCTTTTCTCATGGTATGCGGAATAATATGGTAAAAATTTTTATTATTGATTTCTAAATTCCATACACTGACCTCCTGTCCTCGAACACGGCCAATTCCTTCTGTGGGAACATCATTGGCAATGATGTCGCATGTACCTACATCCCACACCCGTAATGGTGCTCCAGGTCCCTTCGGGGTTGAAGTGATTGTGATGCTATTCATAGGAGCTCCTTCTACTGCATCGATCGATAATGGAACAAGACTAATAAATATTTTAGCTGTTCTAGAAGTCGTCGAGACTCTGAATTGTGGATTGTTGAAAAAACTTGCATCACCATCTACAGCGACAGCACATTGATTCTTGTTCATACTGTCCAATTTGGAGATATGTGCTTCATGCGAAACGATGGATTTATCACGGACTGTTATGGTTTAGTGGTTAGAGCATGGATGGTAAGTCAAGAGGAGTGTCAGTATACAGCTGGGTAGTGAGAGCACACACAGAGCAGATGGAAGGGATGGAGGGAAGAGAAAGAGGAGGAGGGAGGCCGGGGGGGATGGTGGCGTACCTGTATTGGGGGGTCCACCAGCCTCCACATAATGCCAGTCACCGTTCATACAATAAAATTGGAATTTTTCATTGGGGAAGAGTTTACACAAATAAGTGTTGTTGAAGTATGTTTTGAACTTGTCAAAAGGCATCCAGAAGAAGCCTTGTGGAGAATCCTTTTTCCAAGGTATGGTAGGGTCGTTGTCTACTTCATCCTGTGTTTCACCGTCATTGACATCCCACATGGGACTACAGTGATGATAAGGAGAAGTATAGAGAGAGATGGAGAGATTAATATACGCATCATATATCTGAGTAGTCATGACAATCGTAAGAGAGGGCAGTGTTCACTTTACCTGTCAGCACTCCATTCGCCATACCAGCAGGTTTCCCCCGGAGCACTCCAGGGATCATGCAATAATACGAGTTCATTGCCATCAATCACTCGCAAGTCTATGACATTGTACAGTCTGTTCTGCTTAATGTCGTGCTCATCATTCTGACTATACCGGTTACTAGCAGCAGCACCATCTTTTATATCATCTTTTTGTTCACTATCACCACCTGTAGCATTACCATCACCATTACTACTCTCTTCTGGAGTAGTGGCTTCACAGACAATCAAGGTGTCATTATGGATAACACGTAATAACAAGTTCCACAACAGACTTTCTCTAGTCGCATTCGGATCCTTTGCTGCTTCTGCTTTCAAGAAAATTTGTTGAATAGAACCACCCGTCAAATGCATCAATACTTCCCTTGTCCTCACTTTCGACAAGGTCTCATAACAACCGACTGCTTTGGCATACGCCTTTTGAGCTAGACTGACCCACATCTCACCAGTGTTGGCGCTAGAACTATATACTGGAGACATATCACCAGTGTCCTTGTGACGCACACATGGAATACTCGTATCTGTGATGACATCAACCCACGATCCTTCGACATAGAAACGACAAGTGTAAACTCCATATTTGTTGAAGTCTTCTGGTCTACTAGCGAAGATGTTTTCAATCAAGTCTTGTTTCTGGTAGGTGGATAATGCCATCAGGACACCGATAAATGCCTCGTCTGGCAAGGTGCCTTGCGTGACACACGTAGGAAACGCTGTATTGCCTACGAAATAGGCAGGATCAGGGTGAATCTGTTGGGGACGACACCAAACGATGTAGGGCACATCAACGTCATAGCGAGGGAGGTGGTTCTCGCTGGCATAAAGTGAAGCCTTGACTGGCATGAAATCGGCGTCCTCATACAAACGATTTTGGCCTTCGATGATCAAAACTTCAATGATGCGGTCCTCATCAGTCCTTTCTTCTTCTAGAGACATCGTATATAGCTCTAGTCGTCTCTTTCAAGAGAAGCTGCCTGCTAAAGTTTGCCAGTTGCATAAGGGCGACATTCGACGGGTCGAAAATTCAATCGAGGTGTCTCACGATTTTAGCCACCAATTGCTTACAGATCAGTATCACACCTTCACAGGTCAGAAAAATAACCCTATCTTATCGATTGTTATTCGAATAGTCTTCTTTTAAGTGATTCGGAGGAGAGAAAGACGCATTAATCGTGATTCGAGTAGTAGCAATGATCACAAGCGAATTGGATAGTCGCATCAAATATCAGTGCAATGCTGACACTTCAACTTTAGAGTTCGTGCTTCGCCAGGGTTCTAAGTTGATCGGTAGTCAACTCAATTTGAAATTTGCGTCAGACTACATCAAGGCCACCAAGAAAGATGAACCAAACTTTTTGAGCTTTTATCTCGGTGTTCCTTCTTATTTATCAATTTTCGAAAACACTAGGGCAAACAAAGAAGCAATTTTAGGCTTTGCGAGTGCAGCCAATGGGCCCATCATGAACATCCCCATCACAGCAGACAGTAATATCATCGTCTATAAAGATGCGTTTCTATGTGCTTCAGAAGGAATCTCAATAAGCAATTCTGGCTTCCCTTTACCTGTGAGTGTCAATGTCATCACATTTACAAACAATTATCTCTTATCTCCTTATTTTCATAATAGCGTATATAGAGTTCAACCCACTGAACCACCTTCACAAAGCATACACCCCATGTTGTTCTTGCAAGCTGGTGAAGGTGTCACACAAAAGGTACTAGTACAGGGCGAGAGTCTGGTGATACAGATATCGAGTTTGATCGCCTTTGATAACAGTGTGACTTTGGAAGTGAACCAGTCTTACGGTATCATTCAGAGGTAAGGACCAGGACCCTATCTACTGCTTACGATCACACTCCTCATATGAGTGTCATCGCAATCACGATAGCTTGAGATGATCTCATACCAACCCTCCTCCTCCTCCTCTCTTCTCTCTTCTCTCTTCTCTCTTCTCTTGTTGTACATATAGATATAATGTCATCATGATGAAGTGCAAGGGTCCGGGTCGTCTCTGGATCTCAACAAACAGTGCTCGCAATGCTCATTATAGCAATTCCAATGACCGCCGTAATCTGATGAATTCGGCTAATAGCAGTAGTCCACAAGTGATCTTGAGTGGTCTCATTGGCTTGTTCAGTGCGGTGATATTGTTAATGTTTCTGACCAAAATTATAGTAATTGATATCATCCAAGACGAACAGTTGGGAGAGGCAGGTAATGAGTTCTAGGTATGCACAGTCATATACTACTCTACTTACTAAAAGGATTTGGAGTAAATATTAATGATGGTGACAGGTATATATCGATGGAACGAGAGGTGTTGTGGAGTGTATGCTTTGTAGCTTGACCATGTAAATAATGATGATGATGATGATGATGATGATGATGAAGCTCTGTCTATTAAATCCCACAAACAATCCAGTTCTCTGCAAACATTACATATTCATACTAACTCTTCTAAAGACGGTGTACACTATACTCACAATACGGAAGTGGGGAATAGTACAGCTCGTAGCATCTCCTCCGTCCAGTCTTCACCAAAGCTTCCGACCAACATATTCCGGGCAGGGTCCTTGTCAATACGGTACTCCAAATACTCACTTAGAAAGGTCTTACATGGCAAAGTCAAGCAGCCATCAGCACTCGCCTTGTTATCTTCACCAACAACACCACCACTACGATTCTCGTCATCATCAGTAGCTTGGATACCTTCTATTGTATGGATATAAGCATCTATATAGCTGTAAAATGCCTTCTCGACATTCTGCATGTATACGGTATCAAACACGTCATTGTGCCCTTCCATGATATCTTTCATCGCAGTACGTGTCCATAATGCATATGGAGAGAAATATCGGTGTGCTTCTATAGGTAAAGCACCCCCCGCAGGTAATGGGGAGGTGACCATAGTGAAGGCTGCTTTATGTTCTGTGTAAAAAGACGACTCGAAATACTCGCTATTTATTGATAGACTAGCATCTCTTGCTGGTTGAAAATCAATGGCTGCTAGCAGTCCGCCGGGTAAGACGACAATATCCGCACTGAAGATAGGCAATGGAGCATGCAAACGAGGTAAGGCCATTAAATTAAACACATTGTAGCCTCCATTGTCCGCAGAGAAGGACACCATGCGGAAGTACGCCAAGCTTGGAGTTTCATAAGCTTCAGAGCGAAATGTCACGTCTGTGTTTACCATAGAGCCCATAATGCCTTCTGGAAGACCACCGTAGCGAGCATCGACTTTGATGGAAGTCAAGGGCTCGACAGTCGAGAGGCGAGATAGAGCTGTGCTGTACCAGCTCTTGAAACCGCATTCACTAGATAGAATCGAGCAAAGTGCACAACATAGTAGCAATAATAACAGGAGGCGACACATAAGCTTGAATGACGCCGACCAGTCTTTCTACGCCGAATATGTTATAAATTGACACTGCGAATAGAACAGATCCAACAGCTTAGTATCTTCATGCCATGTAAAGCAGTGATACGATAATGTTTGTCATGAGGCGGTCAAAACGCACACTGAAGCAAGGGATTGTTTTCCGACCCTTCCCCATCACTCTCGAGAAATGGAGCATGGCACGAAACCAGGCGGTTGTGGCTCGAATTTGTTGTGACTATATGTAGCCTTGAGAGATACTAGCAAGTTCCACT
>JACLAD010005080.1_pt1 | contig 29392 bp, 9 predicted proteins | sample 8027901 | NCBI WGS metagenome assembly JACLAD01 (sample SAMN15725071, study PRJNA655200) | protist metagenome | isolation source: fluorescence activated cell sorting (FACS) single amplified genomes of... | place: Spain: Blaines Bay Microbial Observatory, Mediterranean Sea | collected 2016-07-05 | reverse complement strand
GGAGCTGTGAGGGCCTCGTTTTTGATATCTTTATAGGCTGAATTTGAAGGAGTTTCACTGTCAACAATAACATCATCCCCTCCTGTTTTATGAGTAAGATTCAGAGTCTTTATACTCAGTTTCACCAACGGTAAGTGAAGGCCTAAGCCGTGATCAACCAAAGTCACCTCCAAGTAATCTGCCTGAGCGACCATTGTTGACCTTAAAGGTTTTTCTACAACATTCGAGTGCATTGGTATAGATGGAGGGCTTTCAGCATCAAAACCTAAGAAATGTGTAACTAAATTAGACGTCCATTGAATATCATCCAAACTGAACAGTAGACCACAAAAACGGACATTACTAGCTCTAGATGAATCGACAATATGAGAGACACAATACACATCGACAAAAGTTGACTCATCATGTCGCCACATTGCGCGAGAGTCATTATGAGAAGATGCGAGATAAATTTTTGTGTCTGAGACATTTTGATAAATACTAGTTGGATCGTAGAAATTACTGTAGTGAACTTTCAATGACTCGATCAGGACATGATCGTCTTTATCATCTAATTGTTTATTCACATATGCGATCAACTCTGACTCTGACTTGACTTCATTACCAATGCCTTGATCATGTATATAGCGTGTACTTTGCATTTTTCTGACCACTTGAACATCGGGAATATCACATACCATGTTCACACATCCATAAGAATCGAACATGTACTGGAAATACATTCCATCTTTCATCACTAGCATTAAAGTATTTGAAAGTTGCCCGTCGAAAAGATCTTCATTGACCAAAGCAGTCGCGCTCTGTGACCCCTTAAACACTTCATTTGTGTCGATTGTATGGTCCCCCTGATCAGCTGCAGTACATAAAAATACTTGCACATCCATGGATGTGTACACATTGAGGAGAGGATCGTGTTGAGATGTTGAATTTGCTATTGCCACAGGACTTCCAAAGATTGGATTAGAGAAATAAGATGCAAAGAATTGAACAACCTGCATAATTTGCTCCAGTGCCTCTGCTTGGACAATCGGACTAGCGATGCCTATATTACATCCAGTGATTGCACACTTGGTTAAGCTATGCATAGAAAGTACAAAAGGTAAATCCAATTTTAAAGTTTTAGTAATATCAGGTTTGAAGCCAATTCCAAAATTGCGATGAGTATACGAAGAAAATTGGTTACTATCTCCAACAGTAAGAAGTACGCTGCCAGTGGCATCAAGGATACTCATCTTTGAGGCTCCAACCATTGTTCTTGATATTCCCTCTTCAGAGTCCCATTCAGAATGTACCAATAAACACTTGACCTTCAAATCAGCGAAATCTATCAATTCTTTTATGAAGTTAACACCATTACCAGCAAATTGGTCATCGGGAGGAGAGTGATTGACAGGACTGTCAGGTGGAGATGAAATCTGACTTATATATTCATTGAGGGTAAAAAAATTCGAAAACGCTGGAAGAAAAGCTCTATACACACTATTCTCTAAATAGCCACGATCAACAGAGCAATGTATATTTATTTCTCTTACTACGAAGGCAAAACATCCTGGCAGTTCATTAGTAGTTTTAAATTTTTCATCATATTTTGCCGACTTGTACTCTATATCCTTCGTTTCCATCTTTTGCGTCTCATTCAATGGATCTGCTGACTTGAACTGCGATATCTCATTCATATTATCGTAGTACACACTTTCGAGCAACATCAGCTCCGCCATCGTGATATCAAGATTTAAGGGAGTGACATTAGCTGCATCGGCAATATAAATGCTCATTACTTCCTCAAAATCGAGCATGCAGTTCAGATCAAATGCTGTTGAAGCCCAGTTCAAGTAACCAAATGCAGCTTCATCAACATGTTCATATCTTCCTCGGTCTATGTAATTCAAGCATGTTATTTTTTTCCATACCTGTTTGGAAATGTGCCTCTCATGGTAGGATGGAGATTGAGACGGAGACATGACAGGAGATGGTATGTCATTTCCTTTATTGGGTGATGGCGTCGCAAACATGTGTGAGGGCGTCTTATTTTCACCCCTTTTACCAGCAGATGAACTCTTTTTGTATACAGGTCTACCATGTACGACTGCATGAAATGGGGAGAACTTCGGCATTGGAGTATGTCGCTTTTGTTTAAAATGATTTGGTTCCAGAGATGCGAATATATCAGCTTCATAAAGCTCAATAAGAATTCTCGACACCTTACCTTCCTTAGCAGTACTCTCATCGTTATCTGGCGATACAATTTCGCTGAAATGAGTATGTGCTGATTTGAAGCTGCAAGTAGATGCTGTTTCATCATCCACTACCTCTTTTGAGGGACTTGATCTCGTTCCAATACTTGACATAGAATCTCTTGAAGTGAATGAAGGTAACTTTACTCTGAAGTTGTCATTGCTATCTGTCCTGTGCGTCCATTCATTGGTGTATGGATTTAAATACACATAATCATGTTCGTGGCCATACTCATCGAAGTGCCTTTGTGCAGACGTAGGGATTGGAAACCTACTAGCCACCATCAGTTGAGTGACTTTGGCTCTCTTGGCAATAACGGCCACAACATCCTGAGAATGACTATTTCTAGGGAGAAAGCATGTAAAATTTTTTAAGTTAACAGTCCACTTGAAGGTTCCAACAGAAGCTTTCTTTTCCGGTATTGCTTTTTTTTCCTGTATTACAGAGCTTCGACGAACCTGTGGCTCCACTTGAAATTCATCCCCATCGTTGGAAAAAAATGAAGAGCACACAGATGACGCATCGTCCTCATGTGTCTCTCCATCTATGTGTGATACATCATCCACAACAAAATTTTTCATCGACAATCGGGGCTTATTAAATTGAGGGGTGAATTCTTCTTGTAACCTTTGGCTTTGTCTCACATCAGTACTTAGTCGAGGATTTCTTGGTGACGTGAATGATTTATCTGCATTGCGTTGAGCTAGATCCTGTTCGAATACAGGCTTTTTTATACTAACATCACTTATTGACTTCAATTTCTCAGAAACTACGTCTACCACACTATAAACAAAATCCGTAATTTCGGAGACAACTCTCATTAACATACACACAGATAGATGCGACAAGTCGATATCTAGTGTTTGGTTGGGAGAATTTAGTCCTTTATAACTTAATTCAATGACATTTGAAGGGTGCATTTCTATACCACTTTGGACTGCATGTTCGCTCGTAGATTCCTTCCAAATGATGCATCGATGTACTATATGCGATCTAGAAATATCATGAACGTGAATATTATCGATTTTTGCTTTAATTTCATCATCATTCATCGACATAATGAGTCCAAAGAGCTCTACATCTATAAAACACTCATCGGCATGGCGGTGATGAACCAGAACAGCAATTTGACTTTTAACATGAGTTTCTACGTACGTCTTTGACTCAGTCTTATAGCACAAATCATTCACGGCATTCTCTTGCACTATGTTTGCACAATCTGAAATATCGCCATTATTTGAGTCTCCAGACTGAAATAATTCTCCAAATTCTTGCATTGTTCCGATAAGGCAATCGAACACATGTGCGACACAGGGCGCAGATAAAACATAGCCTACATGTGCAACATCAACATGAAAGTTTGAAACGACAAGTCTTTTGCCGACACTATCCTCTGGCAAATTTCTTAAAGCAGTAAGTGACCTTATCTCCAAAGTATCTGATGTAGATGTATTGATATGTACCTTCAATGCATTGAACTCTATACGTGATTTTCTTTTGTCAGGAGACAACTTCATATCTTTTTCAAAGTTGCCAGGATCAGCGAAATACTTGATGGGATGGCTGCAAATATGTATTATTGGATAAAATTGTTGATCTGAAAGGAGCAAATCATCAAGAGAAATTGTCATTGAAGTGTCGTATGTCGTTGCATGGAAGTCAAATTTCAACAGTTTCAAGTCTAGAGTAAGCAAAGGAGTGGTTTCAATACTCGATCTTCCTGTGGTCATTTTTAGGGACCTATTACTCCTATGTCCGACTCCAAAACTATGACTCCATTCGTGTCCTTCAAAACCCTCATCTCTCCTCTGTAAGACACGACAATCCTTCAATGCTTCTTTTTTGGCTTCCGATAAAATTCCCCGTGAATCTTCTTCGACATCCTCTGAAGAGAGATTGGGTGGTAATCTGCTATAAAAATCTTTCAAAAGCTTATTGGCGGCTTTATACTTGATATTTAGAATCTTCGACAATCGTTGAGTGGCAATAATCTTCGTTATTTTGTACCCTTGTTCGATGTCCTCCTTCGATACCTTTGCTGCAGCATATGATTGAAAAATTGCAGATAGAGCGTCTTCAACATTTGGTGGAGCCGAAGGGACTAACAAGGATAAATTAATATGATCTATGTACAAACCCAAGCGAAATTTGGATAGGTTGGCGATATCTTTAACCAACAACATAGGTCTAGACATACATTTAGTGTTATTATCTACATCATCACTTTTTGTATCATCTGTATGCGATAATATGTCAGGGACACGAAATACGGTATTCATAAGATTTATCACTGAGTCCACAGTTATAAAAACATCTGCAGGAGTAGCTGCCAATACTAGAGGTGAGCAGATACATTTCATGGACATTTCATCCATGGTTCGTTCTCCATCAATATCAGTGATACTTACAGATGTATTAGAAAAAACACTCATAGTGATAGCCAAATGGATATTCCAGTCTTCCATCAACAGATGGATAGGCCCGCGCAATGATTGGGGTGTTCGAATATTTTGGCCTTCAAGGTGGACATGATGAGGTGGTCTCAAAATTAAATTGATTCCACGAAAATTGATGCGTGAATTTGTCACTGGTTGATTGCGAGTGAGTTGGAAGAAGTCTCGGAGTTGATTTTCACAATTTAGATACAGTATTTCAGAACTTCGAAATCCTCCACCCTCAAATGAAGATCGCCGACGAGTCGGAGTGCCAATTGGACTTGAGGGTCTAGATCGTGGTTCATCGTCGGCACTTTGATATGCACTGACCATGGATATAAAATCTCCACTTTTGTAAGATACTGAATCCACTTTCACAATCAAATGATCCTTCCATTCTTCATGTGTTCTCTTGGTCAAACCAATGGAAAAGGTGATAATATCAGTGTAAATATCTAGACTTAGTCTAGGAGCATGTTCAAATCCTGATAACTTCGAAAACTTGTGTAGTATGTACTCTGAATACATACTAATTTCATTTTCAAATGAAACAGACTCTGGTTGCATAATCTTAGGTGCATCTACCCTTCCAGCCAGTCCCTCCATGAACTTCCCGATAATAGAAGTCAAATTTTCCACTATAGTGCTATTTACATTGACACATGTACTCCCAACTGAGCTTTCCACAATAACATGAGATCGTTCAGTATATTGGAACATACTGGTGGGCAGTACTTGGATATTACATCTAACAGCGGGATGTAAACCATCTTCAACTTCATGGGAGCGAAACTCCCTTCTAATGTTTTCATCTGCGTAAGTTCCCATCGTCAAGACATCTACCTTACTGTTTAATGTCGGCATATAATAATCTAGTTTTATGGCATCTAGATTGACTTCTGCTCCTATAGTGCTATCATCATTTATAGTAATTCCTAAATTCAATGCGTATAATCTCACGGAAATGTTGTCATGATCCGCACTGTGAGAGTTCACTGTAATGTCTCCAATATTTACATTCAATTGATAATCGATACGCGTGAGTCTGTCATCCGCATGGAGTGGGAAGTCAAAAGTATCTGAGTCAATGCATTCAAACTTCCCGAAGTCGCCCTCCTTCTTCTCTACAAACGTCAATTTCTCAGACTTAACTACTTCCTTTTTACCAAGAGCACCTTCCACAAATTCGTCCCCCAATTCATGCTTCATTGCTTCCAGTAAGTTTCCGGCGCGTTCGTGAATAGCATTTTTGTATGTGATTAGTGTCTCATCTGTTTCTACTATGCGATCAATTAATTCAGGTGGTAGAGGTTCGTCGGGATCTGATGTTTCAATGTGCAACTTTTGCGACCTCAACAGCGCAAGTTCTTCTTTTAGATCCATAATTTCTGCTTTCGCTTCGATTAATACATACTTTTCGCCTAATTCCTGTTTCAACTGTTGTTGTTTACTAAGAACCATATTTAAATTGTTTGGATTTTGTAGCTCAGACCTTACACATAGAATCATCTCGTCCACAGTCAGCAAATACTGCAATTTTTTGATTCGTTCTATATCTTTCGATGAGTAACATGGAACATCTAGACCCAAAATTTTTAGCTTCCCATCAGTGTTGAAATCATTAAAATCATTTATACCATTGACAAAAGATTTCTCATATCCTTTCCTACCTTTAGATAATAACCGTCTAAAATACTTTCCGTATTCTGAAATCAATGCTTGCCTTACGTAAGTATTTCCCACTACTGACCTCTTCTCGTATATTTGCCGTCTTGTAACCTTCAAAGCATACCAACATCTCCTTTTCCAATGATTTCGTGTGTAAGTATCTGGAACCAAATCTACGAGAGCAGCTCGTTGTGCGTTGAGCATGAAAAATCCTATGGCTCCATTAATGACATTAATGTGATGAGGGGTCACAGATAGCTTGACAGCCTCCTCAGCTTTCCTTTTCATATTCGTTCCCTCCATTTCTTCTTGTTCTTTATCTATTTCTCTTTCATCATCACTTTTGCTTGTATCATCATGAACTGAAGATCCAACGATTTTGGTATCAGAGTTTACTATGTAGAAACTACTGTTCTTCTTCTTCGCCCACTCAGAAGTATCTTCATAGACGTGAACTTCGGTGAATACATCTATTGGTCCCAACAATACAGGCATAGACTTCTCAGTATTCAATGATTTTCGTCTTGAGTATGATTTATTGTCTGCCATAGGATCATATGTATCCTCATCATATTTCACATTAAGGGTGAATCCACGAACACTAATATTTTTATGCACTTTGCTGGAAGTATGAGGTCTTGCTACAGCTTCTGAATCCCCTTTTTCAACGAGTATTGACTTCATAGCAACAATAACTCTAGAATGTGGATGAAGTTGTTTTTCTTCACTATCTTTAATATTTCCAGGCTGCTCTAGAGTGGACATGAGAGTCCTAGATGAAATCGTACTCCATGGAGCTGGAACTGACACTTTCTCAGGAGCACCCTTGCCATATTCGCTACTGCTTGGTACACTAAATGATATCGTCGCATTATTAACTTCTAATGTGAATCCCGAAATTATACGGGAGATGAGAGAACTGGCAATGAGATTCATTACACCGCTCTTGATCCTTGTGTGATCAGTTTTATTGTCTGGGTCCAATCCAGCCAAAAATTTCAATATCTCGCTGTTTACACTCTTCATTTTGTTACTCATACTCTCATTCCTCCTCTTGATGAACTCTGCGTGATCATCAGGATCCGTAAGATCAAGTTCAGCTACACGAAGCACCACTTGTAAGTCTGACATCACAGCTCCAACTTTTCCCGAGGCCAAAGATGTCCAAGGGATTGATAACTCCAGGCTAGAGATCGACGAAGTAGATTCCAATATTAGATTTGTTCTATTTCCCATTGGTATAACTTGCCTTTTCAGCCTTAAGTTATGAAGTTTGATCTGCCCGCTCCATAGACCTATGCTAAGCCCTTGTTGATCTGACATGTCGAAGTTCTCAATGAACGCCTCCAGCTGAGAGGAGATGACATCCTCCAGATATTTCGTGGGAGCAAACATGTTACCTGTACCCAGAGTGGCCGCTGCGGTCGTCTTGTGGATGGTATTGGCAGCGGTTGTCTCCCTTTGGTCGTTAATGACTGCTGATTGAAGACGAACAACGATGGTAGATAGTCCAGGTAGGTAGGTAGGCAGCAGCAGGTACCTAACGTCCGATATCTATCAATATATGATGTATGATAGAAGTAATATGATATATATATATTTTACTACTATATATGTTACAGAGGTATAGCTGCTGGCGTTACCATTTCGTCGCTGGCTGCTGGGGCATCAAAGATAGGTAAAGTAGTAGTACTTACCACAAATCCAGGTAAAGATATAGGTATGGCATGCCTGTATTGTGGGTTGATGTTGTCCATGCTGCTTCTGCTGCTGTTGTTCAAGGATCGGAATGCACAGGAGCTTGAAATCAGCGAAGAAGAGTACAGTGTTGATGTAGAAGCCAATCATGTTCCTCCAAGAAAGTACCAAGCAGAAGATACCAACCCGATCACTGCTGCGGAGTTGGATGGACTGGCGAGCCTCCTTCGAGAACAGTATCAACGAAAGAGCATTGCCGATCATGATGCAACTGGAGAAGAATTCGATGAGGGCCTTTCGGCATCAGTAAAAGAGGAAGAAGAAGAAGAAGAAGAAGAAGAAGAGGAAGAAGGGGAGCAGAGACAAGATGAGGAAATACAGCAAGAAATGGAAATGCAACAAGGAGATGAACTAGATGGAAGTGACACAGATAAGTACTCAGGCACAATGGACGGTTCTGAGATGGATCGTTTGATTGCGTCCAATGCAGGTGCCTGGGAACTGCTGAAAGCACAGATTAAGCAGGACTTCTCACCCGTCTTGGTAATTGCAGATAAGTTGGGACTCACATCCCAAATCAAGGGGGCGTTGAGATCTTTGAGGAGAGTTTTAATAGGAATTTGCGGGCCATTGACCTTGGTAGGATTAAAATTTGTAGAAAGAGCTGCATTTGCATTGGCAAATGCAGCAAAGGGTGCACGAAATGCGTTAGAGCTGAGCGATGAGTCCGGGAATGAAGTAGAAACGACGACAGCGACATCACAATCGGGCACATTAGCGACGAATAAAACAGGGACAAATTTACAAGAATTGTTGGGGTAAGGAGAATTGGTAATAGTACTTGTAGTAGCAGCTAGTACTAGTACTAGAAGACTAGAAGTATGTAGTACGTAGTAGTAGTACTACCTAGTAGTAGTAGTAGTTAGTAGTAGAATTCAAAAATTTTGGTGGTAGCTAGTAGCTAGTAGTAGTAGTAGTAGTAAGTAGTAGTAGTAGTGATAATACATAATACTAATACATAATACATCCTTATTAGTATTAGTACATAAAACTAATAATTAATAACCACTGGGTACTTCACTAATAACTTTTGTTGTATGTTGTATGTTGTAGAGTAGTTGTAGGATGCTTAAGTAGCTAGCTCATTTTACATACACTCAGGTCGTCAAATTATCCAAGAGAATAAATCTTCAAACTTCGAACCAGAAGTAATCGCAGGCTCTGCTAAAATTTGTAAATACATTTCATTATCTCCGTTTACTTTTAATACGAAATTTGCACACTCTTCCATTGAACGATACAATCCACAATGAATCATAGATTTCATATTGAAATAATTTTCCACATCTCTGGTACCAAAGTAGATGGGAATGGCACCAGAAAGATATGCCAATGCTAGTTTTTCAGTAATATACCCAGGTGCAATAGAATTTTCAAAGGCAATGACAAACTTATAAGACTTGAGCACATCTACAGCCTCGTCTAGGTACTTTTTCGAATATCTTTTCTTATCAAAATGATACAAATCATCTGCAATACTTCCACATTTTCCAAGGGCATGAGTAGAATTTGGAAGTCTAGCTTTAACGTAACGATAAAACATCTCTCTCTCACTACGTAAACCTCCAACACATCGGTGATACAAATAAGCAATATCGTTGTTTTTTATTTTACTTCTACTGATGTTAATAGCCCATTCCAAACCTCTGGATTGTAACAAATGTCTGGCGAGATAAGGTGAATCATACGCAGCCATTTCTGCAAAAGCCATAGAAATTACAGGAACATAATAAATATAATAGCCCTCTAGACTCCAGCAATCAATTTTTCTACAGATAGCGGAACGATAGTTTTTAAACTGGTGATGATTGCTCCAGTTGGGCACATAATTAGAATCAGTAGTTGTGGTAATCAACAAATCTATCATTCTTTTGTTCCCATCTCTAGTTGCACTTTCTATGCTTCGAAGATTCAACGCTTCGCCACTGATTAGTACGACTTGATCGACATCAAATTTTTGTACGATATATTGTAGTGCTAACAATCGATTAGAGTCGAATTTGTCTATGGTGTTGTCGTTTACCTCTATTATAGCATCATTGGGACTTACAATTAAGAAGTCAACACTTAAGTTAGAAGAGCCTAAGCTTTCCCAACCATCTTCATGTAGAGTGTGGTAACTGAATGTTCCCTGAGGGTATTTTTGTCGAAGCATTCTGTCAATGAACATTATTGAATATAAAGATTGTGGACTTATGAAAACAAAGTACTCAGTCCTATTAATAGCATTATCATCATCTTTCCTTATTCCCTGTGATGAGAGCACATTATTGTGAATAGCAGAAAAATAATTCTCTAACTTTACATCAAATAGTGCTAAGAATCGTGAAGGAGAAATTTGTATATACATTTGTTCAACGCTAGGCGTTAATTTTAGCACACTATTTGATGGAGTTGGAAATATACCGAAAGACCTTAGCCATGCTGCAATAGAGACGTCTTCTAAAGTCCCAATAGATTTTACATTATTGGTAGCGATATCTGCATCGTTTATGATTAAGGTGACAACATCGCTAGATAAGATATAGAAGTTTCCGTCTACAAACGGTATAAGCTCATCATCAGGCCAATCCTCAACAGATAAATAATTGATATGTTTCACATCTCTCATTGGTTTTCTATGATAAATTGTCTCACCAGTGTATAGGCTCTTGGTAGGAGCTGATGAAAGAAAAATGGTTAGATCAGATACATTCACATACACATCATCATCTGTCACAACGATATGTCTAGGGAGATCTGACGATGATGACAACCATCTGAAAAAAGCGACAACCTTCTCCAATAGGTTATAGTACGAATCCACAACCCCTGGAATCTGTTCATCAAGTAACAAGTCTCCATACACTGCCTGCTCCATCTGGAGTAAGTGCTTTGTCCTATGAGAATCCAATGTATCGGTTTCTCCCACTGCGCCAACGATAAATTTCGCACATCTCTTTTTAGTACCGAAATTTTTATCTAAAACTTCTAAATTGTAGGAAAGATAAGAATTCCTAATAGCTTGTCGCAATTGGAAGTTAAACGCCCAAGATTTGATTCCTATGGCATATTCAACGTCGTCTCTCGAGTAACAATGCGACCACAGAGGAGGTCTTCCACTACTAAAAGGGGCTGCTTCCTTTATGATTGTATCGATATGAAGAGAATAGTCAGAAAGCTGTCTTTCCTTCTTCAATAATTCCTGTTTCGCGTAGAATTCGTTGCCTACGCAACACTTTAGTTTCAAAGTTGCAGTACATAGGGGTGAGGAATGAGACGGACTTTTCAAATCAAATTTTAGCTGGAAGTCTCTTGCTTTCATATCTTCATGATTACCAATCACCTTGGTATTGTCGTCGTGGAAGTCGATATAAGCAAATGGGTCAAGTCTTAACTCTTCCAGTATATTCAAACCACACGTTGTAAGTTTGTCATTGGATATGCATAATTCTATCTCTCCTTCTGATATCATTCTTATAAAGGACTCATCGTCATGTACAACTGCATTGAAGCGAAGATATAGATATTCCGGAACATAAGAATTATTGAGAGGGTTAGCAATCTTAATCGTCTGGATAACAGCCTCTCCAGCCTCTGTACATACCATTCTAGAGCGAAGATCGTTGTTTTCTGCATCACTAGTGCCTTTGCTCGTGCAAACAATGATAGATACAGCCAGGGCAAGCCAAAGGAGAGAGAAACACATCATGCACTCGAAGAAGAGGGTGCCTTCATGGTACCGGGAGGTTCTTGATTAGTGGCATGCACATCTATTCACCTCATGTGGATCTTTGTCATCAATCATGGATCTTTAACTTGCGTTGGACAAGCACGGCAGTAAAAGTTCGAATCTCTAAGCGCTAGAATGGTGTAGTTAGTTTAGTGCAAGTGTATGGAGGAGAACTTTCCCCTACCTATCTACAACCTCAGCTTCCGGAGCCGTCATCATCATTTCATCGTGCTTGTTGTGATTAGGAATAACATTTCAACAATGTAAATTCTGCTGCTGAACTACCTAAGTACCTAATAAATTATTACTAACGTATGTACTTCTATGTATCTAGTCTACCAAGTGCAGCTGCTGGCCGGAGGAAGGAAAAAAAGGAGAAAAAAATGGAAATTCCGGGAAAATTCTACAAATTGTCCGAAAAAAGTTTTTAAATCTTTTTTTGATTCGTAGTTTTATAAGAAGATTTGCCCAAAACATGAGTTGAAGCTTTTGGAGAAAACTCTAACAAAACTACGAATCAAAAAAAGATTCAAAATATAAAAATATATGGATAGCTGAAATGCATAAGTACTTACCTAACTTTTTTATGGTGATATCCAATAAACCAAAGAATCATCGTGATATGATCTGACAAGAATCTGCTGGTGAATTATATACATGCAGCGAAAAAGAGAAGCAAGGGTGATGAATGTCTTCTGATTTACAAGCTACAAAGTCAAGGGGAGGAAAGTTTAAACGAGATTGAGACGGAAACAATTCATTTGATCAAGGGTATTAACTCCGTTCTATTAGTAAGGGTAGGGCTGCCTATTTTCGTGTGATTTTGTATCGAATTTTTGGCGAAGAAGAGTAGTTAAAGACATCACCTATTTTCAGGGGAAGTGGAGGTGATTTTTCAGAACTTTAATTAAGAAGGGGGTATATATACGTATCAATAAGGTACTTTGTATTTCTTCGTTCTTCTCAGTTCTCAACGGATTCTTATATAATGTGTTTTGGTCTTTTCATGATATTTCTTTTCAAGGTGTGAGGATATTTAATTAATATATCACTGCTTTAAAGAATGGCTGAAAGGGCAAAGACAGGAGCGAAGACAGTTGAGGAAGCTTACAACATTTTGGGTCTCCCTCAAAATGCTCCCCAATGTGATGTGAAGCAAGCTTACAAAAAGATGGCCTTACGCCATCATCCTGATAAGAATCCTGGCAATGCAGAAGCACACAAACAATTTATATTGATATCGGAGGCATTCCAGAGAATCTCTAGAAGTAAGCACAATCAACATAGCAAACAAAAATACCAGGATCAAAAACGAAGTGATAATAGTCATAATAGTTACTGTGTAGATGAAGACGACGACGATGATGATGGTTCGGATGATGGTAGTGACTATGATGACGATGATGATGACTACTACGATGATGACGACGATGACGATGGTTCTGATGATGATATGTTTTCAGGGAGGGGAGACACCATGTTTGAAGAAATGTTTCGTCGTATGTTTTTTGAGGGTCGTGGTATACGAGGGCGGGGTGGTCCATCTTTTTCCTTCAACATTGGTCGAAGATGCGATTGTCCGGAATGTAGAAATCAGTTCAGACCTAAGACTCCCAAGATGTCGGAACAGGAGATCGCACAGGCTAGACAGGATCGTAAGGAAAGAAATATGAGGACTAAAGCTCAGAAGGAGGCTGAAGCAGAATCCGCTAGGTTGGAGAAGGAGCGGATTGAGAGAGAGAAACGCGAAAAAATTGCTGAAGAAAAAGAGGCCGCTGTTCAAAGAATTGCAGAAAGGAAGGACGTTCCTGATGAAGTAAATAAGGTTGTGGAGGCATTGAAAGAAAATTTAGCAAACTTGAAATCTGATAAGCATAATGAGGGGTCATGTAATGCTCTGTCTGCTTCGGTGTCTGCAGCACAAAATTTACTGCAGGAGAAAACATCTGATGGTAGTAATTTAGTGACTGTAAATATTGGTCGTGATAAATTGAACACTGCTTTAAAGAAAGCGACTGCATTTCTAGCAGCTCTAGCCAGAGAAGAAGAAGAGGAAAGAGATAGGGAAAATGCTGTGAATATTGAGAGGGAGAATAGGGAACGCGAAGAAGCCGAGAGAAAAGAACGGGAAGAAGCCGAAAGGAAGGAAAAGGAACTTCGTGAGAAGGAGGAAAAAGAGAGAGAAAAGGAAGAGTTTGAGAAGAGAAAGACTGTAAAAGCAGAAGAGGATGTAAATACGAAATCAGATGCCACGTCGAAACAGCCAACTGATGCCAGAAAGGAGAAGGAGAAGCCCTTATCGAAGAAGGCTCAGAAGAAGTTGGATCTTTTGAATGCTGCCAAGAGTACAGCTGCAGCTGCAGCTCAAATGAAAACAGCAAATCAAACTCCTTCTCCACCACAGGCAAGTAAGACTAATCCACCAGTCATGCCAGCAAAAATGAATAACTTACCTAGTTCGGTTGCAGCAGGTCAGAAGGGGGGTCCGATGAAGTTTTCACCCACTCCGATATCTGTCCCAAGTGGCAAGGGTGGTGGATATTCGGGTGTAGGTAGAGCTAGCGGTGCTCACGAACAACAAAGAGTGACGACGCAACAGAAATTTACTAATAAGCCCATTTCTAAAGGTGACATCACTTCTTCTGCTCGAGAAAGTAGTTATGAATTGACTGTGAATAACCTTATTGCGATGGGATTTGAGATGAAAGATAGTCAGGAGGCTGTAAATAAATACGGTAATAATTTTGATGCTGCTGTTACATTCCTAGTTCAAAAGAAAGGAAGTAAGAAAGAAATTCCTCCTTATCAGCAACAACAACAGCAGCAGCAGCAGGCTATGCACAGTAGTTACACGAAGCCGTCAGTACCAGGCACCAACGGCTCTGCGGTAGGGAGTATGTACAGTTCGAAATTGGGCAGTGGGAAGGTTAATGCCCCTGGATTTGGGAAATCATCATCACTCCCAACACCTCCCATGCCACCGGTACCTCCTGCTGGTACAGGAGGAATGCCATCAGCTATTCCTCAGCAATTAGCAGGCGGTAATGGAGGTTTGATGAATGTGAATGATCAACATGCAAAACCCACTAACTTCTTTGTGAAGGGGTCTTCATCCCCGTCGAACTCATCGCAGCAACAGTTACTTGGTGCACAAGTATTGGGTGGTCTTGGAAACGTTTTAAATCCGAATGGTCCAGCAGAAACGCCACCGTTGCCCCCAGGACTTCAGTCCATGTCGGTTGCAAACTCCCAAGGACCCTCATCTTCTGACAATTCTCATGGTGGTTTGTATTCATCCAATATATGGGGATCGCAGGACATGCCAACCAATAGACCTGCATCTTCAAATGGCATTACGCAGAATCAAATACAGGAACCAATGTCTCATCGTGCCGGTGGATATTCCCCATTTTCCTCATCTCTTCAACCAGGATTATTGGACCAAAATCTGGGTGGGTTAAACAACGGGGGATTGGGAGCGCTCGGTATCGGTGTTGATGCTGCACAGTCTAGTATTTCACTAGGTGGTATCACCAGTGGGCTCGGTGGTGGATTGACTGTTAATGAAGGGTTTGATAATTCATTCAATCTTGGGGATTCTGGATCGGGGTCTCTTGGTGGATTACTTGCAACGCCCAGTGCATCTTCGTCGACATCAAGCAAACTTCCAGGTCTCGATGGTCTAGGCGGATTATTTGGCAATTCTGGTGATAGTAACCTGAATGGTGGAGATAATTTGAACCACAGACAACAACCTTTTTGGCAGCCACCTAATGCACCTGGTATGAACGCACAACAGGGCAATACTAATGGAATTGGTGTGAATACGAATAATGATCAACCTTCCTGGTGGTGATAAAAAAAAAAGGAATGGAAAATGTGTTGTTTAATCAGCCACGAAGCATGCGCATACTACCACCCTCTCTGCTTGCTTCTTGTTTATTTCTTATTATTATTATTATTATTATTATTTTATTATTATAGAAGTATACTTGAATACTTGAAGTATTTTATATTATATATAAAAAATATATATCTATCTATATCTTCTTTATTATCTATTATGTATTGTATATCTAGCTATATGCTTGAATGCTCTCAAAGCTAACGGCCGCCGCATAGTCTTTTTTAAAGATGATGAAGTTGTAGGACGCTTCAGTAGCTAGTCTAGTCTACAGCTCGCTAGCTCAGTAATCAGTAATCAGTAATCAGTTTTAGCTAATCAGTAACTTAAAAATTAAAAAGTAGAAGTAGACTAGAAGTAGAAGTAGAAGTACGTCGGAGTAAACAGAAGTAGTAATAGTATAGTATACACAATATTCTTCACTTTTATTTCGGCAAACAATTAATTTAAGGAGCAGTCTACAGTTATTCTTCTATCTCTATCTAGAACTCTATCATAGAAGCTAGAAGTTGAAGAGAAGCCAGTGCTTCTGGCTTCTACTTCTAGCTCGTACTTCTACATAGAAATAGATAATTTTAGTTGCAGTTGCAGTCAGTTCTTCCGTGTCTACCTCTTCTTTCAGATTATCATAATTATAGATCACCTACAGTCGTTGATATGTTGGGTTGACACCACCACCAAATATGTTCTTCAGAGAGCTCAACGATGATACCTGCAAGGTATCTACTTGTGTCTGTCGTCTTTTCTTTTCCTGTTTTTTCCTCTTTTTATTTCCCCTCTCCATCTCAAGAAGATTCAAGCCCCCTCCAGAATCATTACGTTGCTGTTGTCGTTCTGATGAATGAGATAAAGGTATATAATCTCCCGATAGGCTCCCCAGCTTACTTGAACCTTCCCTCGATTTCTCTAGGAAACTAAAAGATTTGATTTTCTTGGGATTATCTACAATGTTTAAGTTATCTTCTTGTTTCGCCAAGGCATTTGCTTTCCGCTTTTTGACCTTCGATTTCATACGATGCTTTTGTGTACGTTCAGTGACGCGATTACATCTTAAGCAAAACGATACGATTTCGTCCTTTTTTTTCTTTCGCTTGACTAATCGAACAACACTAGTTAACGTAGGTACCAGAAACGAAGAGCAGAACCTACAAATCCTACTATTGACAAATTCCGGCAAATCTGCAGAATACTCATGTGCGAGCTTCGAGAAATGTACGGCCAAATTGTGAGCTATCTGTATCGATAAAGGAGACGATGCCATTTGATTCATACATTTCCATTGATATTGAAGACCTTGTTGGATGTGCAATGGAATTTCTTTGTTCACTTTAGACGATAAGTGCGGCAAGGGCTCAAAAGATAACATTTTAATCTGGCGATGCAACTTGTGTTCAGCCGTCATCTTCGTGTATGTAGGTAGTAGGTAGTGCATGGTTCCTCCCATCCCAGGATCCAACAACCTAGAGGTGTGATGGCTGGAAGGTACTTACCTATATCTACACCTATATTTTTGCTCACCACAACAAAAATTTTGGCGGAACACACAGCAGCTGCAGCAGAGAGAGCAGCAGCACACAGCAGAATAGAACAGCAGAGAGAGAGATTTTAGAGAAGAGCGGCAGCTGTACCTTGCGTAATTCTCTGTATTGCCAATGGATGCGGTAAGGCACCAGCGTAGCATACAATCGAAATCAAGGTGGTAGTAGGACATTTATTAAGTGGAAGCCCTTGAGAGTCTGCACAATCAAGACTGCAATATGACGCCTTTGATTATCTTGACTATCTTTCTATTGGTCTTACTTTGTTCGAAAGCTTTGCACCCAACAACAAGAACAGGGACAACATCCTCTCGCTATCGCTATAATTCTGGGCCTTTACAGGCGATTGATGTATCTGGTCTACCTGTCGATCCGGGGTATAGTACAGGATCAGGATTTGAGGAATTTGCTATTCAAAGTTTGGGATTGACAGGAAGCTCCGAGGTGACTGACTTACAAAATTTACTGATCTTGGTTAGTGCTGCTGCTTATGTGCTCTATGAAAAGAGGCCCTTAGGTAGTTGTAATGACAATTTAGTAGAAATGAGAAAGTCAACCATTCCTGGAGCAGGAGTAGGATTATTTGCTAAGGAAGTCATACCTGAAGGAGTGGTGATTGGCGAGTTTCCAGGGTACGTAAAGAATGTTGACATGGCAATCCGAAGTAAAAAGGACGATAAGGCGAGAAGTGCAGCCAAAAGATACATGTGGGCTTTGTCAGAAGATACAGTTTTGGATCCGACGAATGAATTTGGGGAAATTGATGTTTCGTTGGCATATTTAGGTGGACTGGTGAAAGCAGACACAAAAATAGCTAGAATTAACGAGCCCCCGCAAGGTAAAGATTGTAATGTATATGCAAGAATGAAAGGACCTATCGTTGAGGTTGTCACTGAAAGGGCCATTTATCCAGATAATGATGAAATCTTTATTGATTATGGGAAAGCTTACGATAGATCTGAGTACATGAATAATGGAGATGGAGGGGATGAATTCAACTTGAAGGCGTTGAGGGAACAGCAGAGATTGGAAGCAGAAAACATTCGAGAAAAAGAGGATATGATGACACTACAGCCAATTCGCGCTGATACAGATGTAGAAAATTCAGATGTTGCACCTGAAGATACCACTGTATCAGATGGATTTATTGCGAAATTAAAGAAGGAGGAGTCTAAATTGGATAAGTCGGGAGTAATCAATCCAAAGGATGCCGCCAAGCAATTTTCAGAGCTTGGATCTACTATGTTTGGTGGTGATGAGGACAGAGAGCTGATAGAGAGCTTAATGGGTAAGTCGTCAAGTGATGATAAGCCTCCAAGAAAACCAAAAGGTATCATTTCTCCCGAGGATGCCGATAGAATGCTGGGTACGCCAACTGGTATGGGACAAGACATGTTTGAATCACTTTATGGCAAAGGGGCATCAAATGTGGCTAAAAAGGATAGTATGGATGAAAGTTCACGTAAAATAACGAATTCTGATAACAAAAGTGGCATTCTGGATGAAGAAGATGCTATGAAAATGTTTGGTGGTGGCGATAGCTCGTCGAAACAGGATGATGAGATAATGGCAGGTCTTCAAGCTCAACTCGGTTCTGCGGGAGATGAACAATTTGAAGATGACGAAGCTTCGTCATTTATTTCCAAGCTTGGTACTGATATTAGCAGCAGTAGCATTAATAGCAAGGATGTCAGTAGCGACAGTAGTAATGATGGAGACGTGGATACAAATGCCCCTCTTAGCAAAGAAGATGCCGAAGATCTCCAACGAAGACTCGATAACTTATCTGATGAACAGATCCAGAAAGTTTTTTCCAAGATGCGGGGATCGCTTAGCTCTAAAATGGTAGATGATCTTGAGAGTGCTATGAAAAATGGTAAGGATGACATGGATGAGGCAATAAAGATAGCGAAACTCGCAAAGGCAACATCTAATGCCCCTCCACGAAAATTACCGAAGACAGAGGCATTGGATCCGGAGATAAGAAAAAAGTATGATCGAGAATTGAATGCTATCGAACAAGAATTGGAAAAGATATACAACGATCCACTGGGTGTGTGGCAAGAGTTGATTACAGACCCCGACAAATACCTGTCAGATGAAGAAATTAAGAAAATCGATGGCGATCAGGAAATGCAATAATAGTAATAGAAAATAGAAGTAGTAGTTACGTAGTTGCTGATTATAATTACCCTCGTCAAATGGCGACTCTGCATGGAGCTGCAACCAACAGGAAAGATTTCTGAAGCCGTCAAAAACACCAGAGAGAGCTATTTGGAGATAGTTAAATATGATACATAATACTTCTAACTATTTAACTATTTATATTTAATTAGCTACCTACATGTAGGTACTTCTAGCTAGGTACTTCTACTTCTAGCTCATAATTAATAATAATAATAACCTAATCAATATAGAAGTACTTCTACTTCATAATAAAAGCTATGCGTTACCAGCACTCTCTCTATCCCGTTGCCTAAGTCCAGATGATTTCTGATTGCTAAGTGTAGGCAAGTCGTGGCTTTTTTTGCTTTTGCTGTCATCAAGTCCATCTTCGAGATTTGTTGCTCCATTCTTTTCTACGACATGATAAGAGCTGATTGAAGGAGCCTTCATGTCACAGAAACGAGTAGTGGATGTTTTAGCATAATTGGGTAAGTATGCCAAGTTAGCAATATATCCATTTATTGCTATATATTCTTCGACTGCTGAATACTCTATTTCATAGTAATTTCGGATAGACAAGTATTGAAACAGCCATGTTTTGCATGCATAGTCACATATACAGACAACAATCTTCGAATTACATACAAACGACCAAATAAATGCATTGAAAGCCCCAAGAACTGCACCCACCACTACTTGTTCGAATGTATGATAATTCAAATATACTCTCGATAAGGATACTAATAATGCCAACACCAGTAACACAGAAGTATAAAATAGACGCAGTAAATATGGACAAACCCTCCTCGGGCTTCTAAAGAGTAGCTCTAGCGTATAATACATGGCAAAAAAGAAGATAAATTGGGCATGATTCGAGGGCATTCCTTCATCATCAAGATGTGCTCCTATTGGTCTGGGCTCTTTAATCATCTTCTTAACAAGAACATTGATTGCTACACTCATCAATTGACCCAAAAAGATAAGAATGGTATCAATATCCCGTCGCATCACTATCAACGTAGCATACATAACGACAATAAATATGGGAGCGAGTGTAATGATCGCCACAAGCTCTCCATAGGGGTCCTGGGGGTTGTACATTACATACGTCAACGAAAATGGAACTTTTTCGCCTTGTGTTGCTTGAGGCTTGGATGCAACCTCTGCAGCTGCCCTTTTTTGTTCCTTCTTTGATTCCTTTTTCATTTTATTCGCCAATCCAGACGCAGTATTATCGGAGTTTTTGGAAATGGTCATCCCTGGAATCTGTTTTGGTTCGGAAGATGAGGGCGGCGAAGTTGGAGGCGATTCCTTCTTCTGCACTGATGTTTCAAATTCCATTGGTTTCAGATCATAATGCTCTGATCCCTTTAAGGCATTCGTTGTTGGTACACCTCCATTGTGATCCATGCTGGGAACCATATAACTGCTACTTGCGGAACTACTATCACTGGTCCCTTCATTCTGCAATCGCCCAGTTGGCTCTCTGTCGAGATGAATTTTTTCTACGCCAAAGAGAGGCTTAGGACCTTTCCCGGTTATTGTCCGATACCACACACTTAGAGACAGACATACACACGTTGTAAACACTGCAATTGCTACTGCTTTGCTGCCAGTTTGTACCAGATAACCCTTGAATTTGCCTTCCCTCTCCTCTGCGATCTGACGTTGACGTTCTAATTCTTCTGCCTTTCTACGTTCTTCCTCAGCTACATAGGATTGCTCTTGCCCCATAACAGCAGGTTTGCGTTTTCGTCGTTTAATCTTTTCCAACCGACTAATTTCTCGACCGTACCTCCAATTTATGAGTTAGTATGAGTTAGCTGCAATGAGCATCATCTAATCATATTGATTGATTGTCGCTTCTTGCGGCGCTTGATGATGATACCTACATTTCTACATGGTGTAGGTACAACCTACTAGGTACCGTCTTCTATGGGTACCTACATAATATGTAATACCTAGGTAGGTAAGTACCTAGGTACCTACCTAGAGTTACAGTACCTAGGTAGGACATAGGAGGTAGGTACCTACCTATACCTAGTAGGTAATTCATAAGTAAGTAGAAAAGTACCTAAAAGTCATAGGTATACCATTATAGACTCCACTTCTTGACACATGTTTTCCGGGGGAGGGTTATCATTCATTGCGACATTCTTCGAGGTAGACCTTCACCGGTTGATACATCTGCAGAACATGGCAGACTTTGACACGAATAGGATGCGTCTTGCACAGCTACAAGCGCAGAGAAATGCGTATGAGACTGAAGCCTTCGCAATTTCATCCGACCTTTCCTCTCCCGGCCCGAATGGCGAAAAACCTGCCGGTGTAAAGGATCCTTTGGTAGATACGGAGGGTTTCCCGAGGAGCGATATAGACGTGCATGCTGTGCTCGAGAAAAGAAATCGCTTATCAATCATTAATACTGATCACAGAAAGCTCATGATGGAAATTGAAGTCCTCTTGGGGAAGTTGCACTCAGATTTGCCTCCATTTGCTAGTAGTAGTAGTAGCAGCAGCAGTAACAGTGGAAGCAATGGTATCAGTGGAATTACATCAACCATGTCAACTATGGTTACATCTTCCCAAAGACCCTTTGCTTTAATTGATGAAATTCTTGAGGGATCCCCGGCACAATTGGCAACTTTGGAGAATGGAGACTTACTATACGAATTCGGCGCAGTGAAGTATCAAATGGGGATTGATGCGATACAGCAGTTACCAGATTTTGTCAAACCTAATTTGAATAAAGCCATCAAATTAAAGATATCACGACCTCCTAATACAGATATATTTGAAGTAGAGATTATACCTAGAAGCTGGGGAGGTAGAGGTGTCTTAGGTTGCCATTTTTCTCCGTTTAAAGGTTGAGATAGTGATTGAGACTGATCCATGGCTAGCATATGCTGCAATCTGTAATAGGCCTCATGCACCAATGCTACCTAATTCCTATAATGGTGTGTACTGATATCATATGATAATGTGTATTGATAATTTACCTGTTCCCTACTTCTACTTCTAGCTTCTGCCTATGCCTAGCCCTAGCCATACACCCCAATTATATATATAATGAGCTAGAAGTAGCTACTTAAGCGTCTTACAACTTCATCCCCAATTGTATATTATGTAGCATTATGTAACAGTATAATGGGATCTCAAAAGAAATCTGCTACTGCTACTGCCGCCGCCACTCCTGCCAACATTCTTTTCATAATCTTAGATCTTAATCTTAGTTAGGTAGGTAGATCTTAGATCTTAGATCTTAGCGTTTAGCACTCCATCTCCATGGTTGATGGTTGGGCTGCTCGGCTGCTCCATGTTTCAGTTTCAGCGCTATGCTCTATGCTCTATGCTAGCTATGCTTACTGCTTACTTTCTACCTAGGTGCTTCTATACCTATATACCTATACCTACCTATACATAGACTATACATATTACATATATATTTTGTTTTAGTTTTAGTTAGGTAGATATATATATTAGATTATAGTTAATTTTTGATATATATTATATAATAATAATTTTTGAGCTAGCTTAGATATATATATATATATAATTAATTTTTGAGTTAGCTAGTTAAGCGTTCTATATATACTTGAAGTATATAATTAGAATAGATCGAAGTATATAATTATATATAATATTTGAGCTAGCTAATCGTAAGACAACGAAAGAAAGAAACGAATTAAAGTCTAACTGAAGATCGCATATATATCATATTAGTATTAGCTAGAGCTAGAAGATATATATATACATATATATATGTATATATATATATTTTTTTTATTATGTTTGCATTTTAGATTTTAGATAGTAATAGTAATGTAATTTAGTAATATGTAATATCAATACTAAGCACTAAGTACTAAATTATGTAGCTATAATGTAATAGTAGAGTAGGAAGTAAAGTACTAGTAGTGTAGTAGTAATTGATAAATTATAATTTTTGAGCTAGCTAGTAATAGTAATAGTAGTAGTAGTAGTAGTAGTACAAATATACCAATAAAGAATAAAGTACTTCTATGAAGTACTAGTACCATGTACTTTTGTTTAGCTTTAGCTACATGCTTGAACACTGAACACGCTATATCGCTGGAAAGTTAAGGCCTACTGGCCGCCACTAAGTCGGGACTAAGCGATTAAAATATATGTTGGCCTTCCACATCGCTATCACCCTGTACCAGAGACCAGTTTCTTTTTGCTACGAGGCCTTGACACCTTCATATTCAACGCTGGTTCTCCTGCGTCAGTACCAGCACCCCATGAGGCTGATACATTAATAACATCAGATCTACCAGCTAGTAATCTCCGTCTTTCTTCATTCCCCAAAGGTTGAGCAACAGTGCGAGGTAATGGTAACTTCTCCCAAAGCTCGCTGATCGAACCATCGTCGTAAGTCCTCCACAGAACTGGTATCAAAAGCAAAGGAACGATGTATAACAATGCTGGTTGACCAAATTGAAAGTATTGCACAGCTTGATTCGCTAATATCAAGGCAATGCCATATCCTATAATCGATATCCCGAACAGTCCATCGAATATATCATCGTCGATGAGGTAACCACGTTGTCTTACATCGATTCTGGCAACCAATACGAGAAATATACCCGGTAAAATGATATCCCCCAATCCTAGCATGCATGTACCACCCCTATAATCATTAATTGATGGAACAACAATCAAATTAGGTGCCGTGGTATCAGCACAATCTTTATCACTAGGATATTTCTCACAAAAGTTTGGATCTGTATGCTGTGGCTTATCTCCCCCTTGTGCCACTTGCACCATAACAGATGAACCGAAAAAATAAGGTGTAATGAAGACAAAAAACACGTCGTAAACAAAGGCTAAACATAATAAAACTGTTGCCACTTCCAAATTTGGTAGCCTAATGTAATATAGAAAGCATAAACAAACGGAAGCTCCCATAAAATCTTGTAAAACCCAGGACCACGGTGATGATTTCTGAAAGTACCACAACAGACAAATACCAACGGAGACTATCAAGGCTAGTAAAAATATACAATCAGAATTATCCATATCCCTTCTACCAGATTTCATCTCTGATAGTAGTATTGGATGTATGAAAACAACAGATATGGAGATAGTCGCACCAAGTATATAAATTATCAAAATTACAACTGACAAGTCGAAGTAAAAGAATAATATCAAGGTACATGATGCAATCAACACAAAAAAAAGTGCTGCTCCAGGTGTTATGTCTATAGTCTCTTCATCTTCATCGTTTTGTGCATTAGTATTGGGTGTACCATCTGCATTAGTTGCACTGGGAGGAGGACCATCCTCTATTTCACTGTAAGTACTATCCCCATCATCAGTGAGCATTCCGTCTTCCCCACCTCTACCCTTTTTTTCTTTTTCGTCACTGAGTTCTTTCTTTGATATCCATTCTGCAGCATATGCAACTGTTATCATCGCTATGAGCCATATTGTCAAGGAGGCTAAATCTATAGGTGGGAGAGGTCTCGCGAACATTGCAACACCTATATACTCCCTAGTTTTGTCGGAAAGAAAATTTAGAAGGTATTCACCCTCTTTCATGGTGATAAATACTACAGGAATATCAACTAATTCTTGATCAATCAATGATTCTATGTTCTTAGAACTAGCCTGTTGATCTGGACCCATCCTAATATAGATATCCCAGGCACAACATACTTTCGTGCCCAGTCCAGGTTTGGTAATGTTTGTATAAAGACATCGCTGAGAAGCACAACTAGAATTTTCATAACACTCCCTGGGTATTTCTGCCACAGAATTTGGACTCCATGCATTTCCATGAATTGAACCTCTTACCCAACCTTCTCCATTTTTGCATTCATATTCCTCGGGAGGAGCGTAATTTTTACCTCGATAAACACCCTTTGGAGAGTTATAAACAATTAATCCTAAAGCACCTATGTTGGCGGCTGCATGGGCTTTATGTTCAAAGGAGCATTCTCCTCGCTCTGAAAGCAGATAAAAACCTTCGTCAACTACATGATCATCTTTTACTACGGGATTGCATCCAGTTGTGCCATTGGTGGGCTTCACTAATTGTCTGAATATTGTTTCATACTCCTGTGGTAACTTCTTTCCCCAATGAGCAGGCGCACCAAATTGAATTTGCTCTGTGTCCTCAACTAAGATTTCTCCGGATGGAACAATCGCATTCAGGGAGTGGAAGCTTAACACAAGTAGTGTTACTGCAAAAAGTGCATTCATTTCCCCTCAGTCCCAACACCAAAACGACGGGCGGTGAAACCCGAGAGTATATGGTAAGGCTGTAGAAGAAAAGGGCACGAGGGAAAGATGAACCTTGACCCTTTCCTCTACTCTCTTGGTTTGCGGCAACTTAAAGGGTAGATGATTATGAGAGAGACCCTCCCTCCAGAGTCTACCCGTCCAGCCAAGTACAATTCAATGATCCAAGCTTTTTTCCCCATCAACTATTCAACTTAACTAGGTACCCACACATGAGTTTTCAAGTACCTAGAGGTAGTAGTAGAGTCGTAGGCTATATGTGGTATGCTATATGTGGTATGTGCTCACCTACCTACTACCTATAATCCTAAAGAGCATCGGAAATTTTACCTCATCATTACTTATATCGCGGGGTCATAAATAATTCGTAGTTTTCTTAGATAATTTTTCCAAAATATGCATGTACTGGTGGAGAAGGCGAATCGTCGTTGCAGAACCCAGGTTTCACAGATTAAAGTTTGCAATCCCATGCGAACAGTGTAGAGAAACAAGAGCCAACTTAACATTTGCGTCCATGTTGCTCTTGTTTTTACTGCTGGGGCTTTTTTGTCGCGCTTTCAGTGATGGTGGCAACACTGACATGCGCATTGCTCAATTTGAAAAGTATATACAGGAATTCCGACTAGAAGATGAAATTAGCAAGGAAGAGTACCTTTATAGATTGAATATATTTACAAACAATGTAGATCATATTGAGAGCTTCAATGATCAAAAAAAAAACACTGTAGAGCTAGGTATTACGAAATTCACGCATTGGTCACAAGAAGAGTTTGAATCGTGGGTGCAGAGAGGAGTAAGAAGCTTTCCAATGAATACCTCTCCTCTTTCCCCTTCTACTAGCCATCACCATGACAGATACATTGATGAATATCCTGATTCACTAGATTGGAATGAACTCGGTGCTGTAACCCCTGTTAAGAACCAAGGCCGTTGTGGTGATTGTTGGTCTTTCTCGGTCACAGGGGCTATGGAGGGTGCATATTTCATCAAATATGGCAAACTTCCTACTTCTTATGACCCAAACACAGGATTTACTGGATTATCTGAGATGCAGCTGACATCATGTGACATGCTATCATTCGGCTGTAATGGTGGCTATCCCGTCAGTGGCTACATCTATGCAGCTCAAAACGGTGGTTTGACAGGTGAGAGTTCTTATCCGTTCACAGCTGTAAATTTCACTACAGGTTATGTAGGTGGACCCAATGAAACCTGTTATCATCATGATACTGAAAATATTGAAGGTACAGCTACTGATCCAGCAAATCCATATTTCGTTGTGGAGCCAACAGTCGATGCTTTCATGAGTGCTATTCAAGTGCAGCCCCTTTCAATACAGATAGCGGCTTCAAAAAATATTTTTCAATTTTATAAATCAGGTGTCATAAAAAATGCAGATAAGTATGGACAAAAATTGCCAAAGAAGGATCAATGTGGTGATAAGTTGGATCATGCAGTCCTGCTAGTAGGATATGGATCTCAAGATGGGGTTGATTATTGGAAGGTAAAAAATTCATGGTCGGATACATGGGGAGATTTAGGTGGTTATGTACTTATTGAACGAAGCAGTGAAAATGTTTGTGGTGTATTGACAGGAGGAACATATCCAAATTTGCTCACAAGCGCTGATACACCTACTTTGATGCCAACAGTACTCAAATTTCCTATGCATGACAAGTTGTATGTCTTGGATACGAAACTTGATGAAAAGTCTTTAGTAGGCTTGAATTTCGAACCTGATTTTCCGAAGGAAGTATTATTAAGATCAGCAAAGTTTAGTGGAAATGGTATTTTTATGGGAAGTGATGTGGAGGCAATAGCTTGTTTATCCACTGTATATAGACAGACAGATGAAGTAATTACCTGGGTGCTTGGAGCTGTGAGCGGATCATCATCATTTGCTGTACACGTTGCTATTAGGAGAGATCCTCCATCTTATCGAACTCCAGATCCTTTGATTGGGGCAATTATTCGTTCAAAACCTTTTATGGTGCCGGGCTACAATGTTGACATGTCATGTGAAACTCTTTCACAATACGAGCAAACAAATGCCAATCCCCAAAATCTCACCGTGACTATGAAGCACGATGATCTGGAGGTGTATGGCCTAGAGTATTACATAATTAAAGGTAGAATTAATCGGATAGATAAAGACAACTTTGATACTACGTTCACAGATAGCGAAAATGTCCCGGAGGAATCAATCCAAAAAGTATTCTGTATTTTCGCTCTTGTTATCACATACGTGATTTTGCATTCTGTATGCTTTCTAAGAAATTTTTATAAAGTTGGTAGAGGTAGAAGTTCTCAATACATTGGAATTGAAATGAATGACTTAGAAGAAAAAGAAGCCGGGGCGTTATTTCAGGTCAGGGAAGATGTTGTTTCATGTCAATATGGGTCGTATTAGTATAATAATAATAAGTATTAGGAAGTTAGGAAGTGCTTCTAGAAGCTAAAAGTGGTACAAGTACTAGTACGTAGGTAGCAGTAGTAGTAGTACCTAGTAATTATGATATATAATCATATTCATATAACCAATCTACCTATGTTTTAGCTACTTAAACTTAAACGCAAAACAACGATAGTAATAATAGATAATAGATAATAATAATGATAATGATCTAGCTAATCGCTAATCGTAAGACAACGAAAGATAATAGATAATAGTAATAGTAATGAAGAAGTAGTTATTAAAATAGAAAATAGAAATTAGAAGATTAGAAGTACATATTTACGATTTACGACGTACTTTTACAATCATTCATATTTTAATGATCGCAAATATTTTAAACTAACAACTAACAAAACAATGTAACAGTAGCAGTAGAAGAAGCAGGTAGACTAGGTAGAAGTGATGTACTGTAGGATGTAGGATGGCGATTTTCAATTCTCAATATGAAAACGTTCTTACATTTGAAAAAATGAGGTTAGGATTGATATTGGAAGATGGGACTGAGGAGATCGTATTATCTTGATTCGATAATAGTTCTTTCTTTTGTAACTCTTGCTTCAGCGATTCATAAGGTTTTTCATCAATAGTATTATTTCCACTCCCATCATCTGGTGCATTGTAAAATATACTATCATCTCCAGCCTTTTTATCACACAGTTGCAAGTATTCTTCTTCTCCAACACCATACACATCACTAGCATTTAGCATAGATCCAGCAAATTTTCTGACTTTCCTAGGTATAAATTTCCCAGTCTTCTCAATTTGGAGGGTATATTTCTTAAAAACTGCCAACGCATCATCTTCTGTGTCGTATCTCCCAAGATAATACAATTTACCTTGATATTCTAGCACAGTCGCATATTTTCCTCGATCCCTATACACGCGTATTTCTTTTCCACTCGTGAGACTCTGTAACAATGCTCTCTTTGTAAAAATTGTGGACATAGATGATGTTGAGGAAGATGAATCACAGAAAGCAGGAAATGAAGATTTTAATGTCGTCCTACTCGCTGGTGAAGCTTGCAGTAGTACATTGGGATTGAAATGGGTAGTAGAAGGTTGATCACCAGGAAACTCCCATTGTACCCTTTGGCCAGACATGCATTTTTTCACAGATGGTGGGGCTGCTGCGTCCATGAAAGTACTGGATAAGTAAGCAGCAGAAGTTGTTGTCTCATCATTAAATGTAAATTTTGCCATAGGTCTGTAAGTGTTTTTCATCATTTCAAGCACTTCCACAGGTGACAACGATCCTTG
>JACLAD010010375.1_pt1 | contig 29397 bp, 32 predicted proteins | sample 8027901 | NCBI WGS metagenome assembly JACLAD01 (sample SAMN15725071, study PRJNA655200) | protist metagenome | isolation source: fluorescence activated cell sorting (FACS) single amplified genomes of... | place: Spain: Blaines Bay Microbial Observatory, Mediterranean Sea | collected 2016-07-05 | reverse complement strand
GTATTTTATTATTGTCATTGTTATCATTATCATCATCATTATTATTATTATTATCATTATCATTTTTTTTGTTTATTTTTGGGCAGGTTTTTATCTACTATGGCTGCTATCACAGCAGCTCATGGATTATTCACTAGTTTGTTGTTTGGTTCAACACCTATTGTAATTAGATGTTGGAAGGAATTTACATGTGAATGGTTTATGAAACAGTATCTTCCTAAGCTATGTTCAAGATTAAAGATCATGGATAATCCAGATGTACAGATAAATGAGGATGAAAACCTCACAGCGGCTGGATTATAGTAGTCGTATCTGGGACTAACCCCCTTTTTTTTGGAAATTGTACTTCGTAGTTTTATGAAATAGTTATGTCCAAACGATGAGTTGAGCCCTTTGAGAAAAGTATCAATGAAACTGCGGAACAAATTCCAAAAAAAAAAGGGTAGATATAGATAGAGTAGTAAATGATCTCAAGTCAACCACTGTTGTATATGATTGATATGAAGGTCAAGATAGTTGGCAAAGAAGAGAGCAATTGATGTATTGGAATATTAATGATATAAATGTAGATGTATGTACAAAGTACAAGCAACAATTGCCTTGCGAAAAGATCTTTCATAAGAATGAGCTGTAAGACTAGCCAGCTGGCGTGTGGCACTGATACAGAAATAATGAAACATAGTTTGTTATCTTGTTTTACGTTTTACTTCGAAGTATTACTTCTACTTAGTTGTCAGTGTTACTTTAGTAATATTTAAAAAAAAAATAGAGATAGTAATAGTAATAGTAATTACTTCCTGCCAGCCTGTAGTAGCTAGCTAGCTAATTAAAAATACTAATAATGTAACATTTTGGAGCTAGCTACTGTAGGTAGTTAAGCGTTCTACCTGCAGTAATTAAAAATATAATGATAGCTAGAGCGAAGTACATAACCGTAACAAGACAACGAAAGAAACAAATGAATCAAAATCAAAATCTAACTGAAGATAGCTTTTGCTTTTGCTTATTTCGATCTTGTCCTTGTCTTGACGTATGTACATGTACGTAATGTAATTGTAATGATTTATACTTATTGCTCATTGTTTTATGGTTTGTTTGCTTATATTTATATTTCATGTAAAGATTAGAATACGTACTTCTACTTCTAGAGCATTGCTTCAAGTTTAAGAAGTTCAAGCATTTGGAAATTTCGAAATTCGTATTTCTGCCTGGTACTAGTTCTAGCCAATTCGGACGGAAATGGAGAAGTAGTTACACTACACACAAATATAAATACATAGAAAGCTATCTTCACCCTCTATGTACCTTGAAGTTAGAGATAGAAGCAAACTGGAGGGCGGTGTGTGGCTGATCAATCAACTTGTCTATAAAGGTCACTGCATACACCAAGTCTTGGTCATGTATCAGCACATCATGGTCTCTGTCTTTTGTTCCAAAATAAGCGATTGGAAGTACTTATACATAACTTAGCTTCCACAAGTACTTCTACTCCTTTCACTAAAAATAAAATTGACAGATCACATTTTTTGGATCGACCCCTTTCATGTAGTATCTCTGCAATTTAATTACTGCATATTTGCATCAGGTCTGCTGCACATCGAGGACGGACATTCAATTACTAAATGTAGTCTACCTGTAGTCTATCTCTACTATGTAGTTATTGATTTACCTGGAAGTAAATAATTTACTTGATCCTGACTTTTTACTTTGTGCTGATGATAGAAATCTGTTCTTGATAGCACCATAGGTGAGTCCACCTTGACCTGTATCTGTACCACTACCTCCCCTACCTCCTTTACTACCACCGAAAGCATTCATGATACCACCACTGGAGGTAACACCAGCACTCTTTGGTCTAGCATTACCATCACCACCACCAAGCCAATTACTACTGCCATTGTAACCGTTACCACTATTGCCTTGCTGAGGTGCTCGTGAAGGGTTTTGATATACGGTGATTCTAGGAGCACCAGAGCCACCCCCTGCATTATAATCACCATCAGCACCATCAGCTCCATTAGAATTCCGACTACGTCTATATCTCATTAAAGCTCTAGCAGAAGCTACCACCCCTTCACCATCACCTTCTGATGCGATTGCTTTTCCAGTACGTGGATCAATTTGCATCCCAGCACCTCCACCTATCAAATATAAAAAAAAATAAAAGCGAATGAGAACAAAGATGAGATTCATATCAAGTTGATATATATATATATATATATATATATGTAGATGTATTCTCATACAATATTTATTACTGATACATTTCTTACCTCCTCCAGGTCCAGGCCTTTGTCCAGAAGCACCAGCCGTGTGTGGTCTGGTCATACCTTGACTACTCTGCTGTTGTTGATCAGTAGACTTCATGCCATCCGGTACCATCATTTGGTCACCTTGTTGTCGAGATGAAAATCCCCATGAAGATGTGGGTCTACTAGCTACTGCTGCAGCCGTGCCTGGGCGTTCCATGCCACCTATGTGATGACATCATAGTATGAATCAAATGTGAATACCAAGACATCAATGCTTAAAATGATACTGATAATAATAATAATAATAATAATAATAATGATAATAACAATTACCTCCATCTTCCATCAATTCGCCCCCAGATGGCATATTACCTCCAGCACCAGCAGCAGTATTATTATTATTACCGTTAGAATTTCCATTGCTCAAGAACTCAGAGTCAAGACCATCCCAATCCCAAATTTTACCCACACCAGCAAAGCCTTGTGCATGAAATAAATCACGAAATAATTTTCGTAAATATGGTATATCTGGCTTAGCATCAAATTTTAATGATCTAGCATATGCTAAAAATTCAGCAAATTGTGATGGACATCCTTGACATAGTTGAGCAATCGACACTTGTTGCTTTTTCTCTAAAATCATCCGATATTTTTTTTGTGCATTTTTAGCTTTAAGACCTTGCCATGGAAGTGAACCTTTTAAGAAATAAATAAGTACATATCCTATAGATTCAAGATCATCTCTTCTACTTTGTTCAACACCAAGATGATTGTTAATTGATGCATAACGAGGGGTACCAGTCAGTGATCTACCATCCCTATGAGGTATATGTTGTAAGTTTTTTGGATGTCTATATCGTTTACTTAAACCAAAATCAACACAAAATACATTTGATGATGTTTCTCCAACACCAATAACAAAATTTGCTGGCTTAATATCTCTATGAATCAAATGTCGGGCATGTAAAGTATCTACTCTTTCAAGCAATTGATCAGCTAGTTGTAGGACAGTCTTCAGAGAAAATCTTCTTGAACATTTGTTAAATAAGTCTTCTAATGAGGGTCCTAATAAATCCATTACCATTACATTATAATTATCTTGTGTACCAAAATGATATACAGAACAAAACCCATGACAATTATGTAATTCACGATATACTTTATACTCATGTCTCAGTTGAGGACAACGTGTACCATGTCTCTCAAATTTTACTGCCACCTATCATTATATACATATACATATATTTATTATCATCATTATTATTATGATTATATGAATGAGAACACGATTACAAACATATATATATATATATATATGAATGTACATATGTATGTATGTATGTATGTATGTATGAATATTCTTGTATATATGAAAAGCTTCATATACAAGTATAAGTATGTATATGGGCATCTATTAAAAATATAAAATCATACTAACTTACCTTTTCTCCCGATGGTCCTACACCCAGATAAATTTCCCCAAAGCTACCACCACCTATACGCCTAGTAATACGATACTTATTATTCACTAGACTACTTGACATCTTTATTGTTATTCCTTTCTATATATGATAGATAGATAGACAGACAGATAGATAGATGAATGGATTGATCGATGAACGAACGAACAAACGGACGGAGGGAATTCAACTGCACTCGTTAAAACCTACTTGGTGGATGAACGAATGAATCAACCAACCAACCAACGAATCAACCAACCAGATACTAAGAAGTTATAATTGTTCTATGATTAAAAAAGAGGAAAAGTATTCCTAACTTAACCACTATGAACTCAAACACCACACGATTCGGTTATAAGATCGCTAAATATTATATTTTTTAAAATTAACTGGACAAATGGAGTACCACACGCTTTGAGTAGCAATTAAATTCAAAGTTATTCAAGGCTACAAGATGAATAAGTAAGGACAACAAGATCTTTATAATACTTGGTTGTTATATTGTAGTGAAGTATTGTTGTTGTTTTATGTTGGTATGTATGTATGACTGACACTTACGGTATCAAGGTCACAGATCAGATCAGATCTGTACCATCACAGCATAATAATAGCAATATGAACGTCAAAACTCCCGGCGGCCGGCCGGCCCTTTTCTCTCTCTGTATTTTTCGTACTTCTACTTATGTATTTTCTGTTGAAAGTCAAAACTAGTTGTGAAAACTGAAAAAAAAAAGAAAAAAAATTGGAAATTTGAAATTTATTGGAAATTGGTAATGGATCTCCATTATCATTTTTTAATATATCTCTCCCTCTGCATTATTTCGAAATTATCTGCGTGGGTCGTCATGGACATCTATGATAAGCAAGGGCCGGAAAATGAGAGAGGACGAGGGAAGATGGCAGAAGGAAGGATGTATAATGGCGACCACTATCCTTCTCAGGGTGTATAAGTGAAGAAAGAGGATTGACGACGTGTTGACTGGCTCATTCAATCGTTGAGAAGTATACATAACCCTAACTTTCCACTGCACTGTCAAGAGAGGAAGTGGAAGGGGAAGGGAGAAAGTCACGAAGAAGGGGGAGTTCTCGGGTGGAAGATATCGACTGTCTGCGAGGAAGCAAGCAAACAAGTCAGTAAGTAAGTAAGTAAGTAAGTAAGTAAGAAAGAAAGTATGAGCAGTAATAGTAATCGGATGAGAATAGTTGTCAGCGATGAAGAGAATGAGGAAGATGAGTTCTCTCAGTTACCACCTCCCTTGCCATCATCATCATCATCATCATCATCATCGTCTGTATTGTCAACACAAAAGAATGAATCATCCTCTTCCCATGGTGATCAACAGGATATTATTACTTCAACTGCCACTACCAGTGGTAGAAATGGCAGCAGTAGTAGTAGATCAAACTCTCTGAACCAATCAAAAGTTCGTATGCGTCAAGCAGCTTTGGATGGTTTACGCCGTAGAAGTATACAAGGATTGAATGCATTGAATGATGATTCTGATTCAGATTACTCAAATGATGATAATAATCCTCTAGGTGGTGATGGTGATAATGCTAGTGATTCTGACTATGATTCATCGTCGTCATCATCATCATCATCATCATCGTCATCGTCAACCTCTAACAATGAGAGTCACATCGCACCTCTTTTCAAAAGAAGCAATCAAAGTTATAATAAACATAGTAGATATGCTCGCCCAAACAGTAGTAGTAGTAGCAGTAGTAGTAGAAATGCTGTGAATATTATAGCCAGAGCAAATGCCGAAACTTCTAAGGTAGACCCGATTGACATATATACATCCGAGGAGGAAGATATCTCAAATTTTATTGTTGATGATGATGAAATTGAACAAGAAATGCTTGAAAGATCGACTAGTAAGAAAATGAAGAAGAAGAAGCGTGACAACATCAATGATACGTACGCTAGAAGAAGTAGTAGTAGTAGCAGCAATGTTAGTGTTAGTAGAGGGAGAAGTCAGAGACAAAGAAATTATAATAATAATGATGATGACACGAGTGATGAAGAGGAGCTGGTGTTCGATAATGATCATGACAAGAATAAGAAGAAGATTCAATCTATGGAAAAATTGAATGAATCAAACATTGATAATGATGATAATAATAATATTAATAATAATAATGATGGTGATGACGATGATGCTGAGAATGGTGGCGTAAATACATCGTACTCTATGTCTCGAGCGAGTAAGGTCATAGTAGAATCAGACGAAGAGCAATACAATGATAATAATAGTGAAAATGATGATAATAGCGAAAATGATGATGATAGTGATGATGACGATGATGAGATCTTGGAAGGTCCAGCTTTGTATGCTGCAGTAGATGCGATACATCGACAAAAAGAGGAGAAAAGAGCAGAATACACTACTAAGCATCATTTCACTCGACCCGAAGCTATGGCTTTGTACATCGAACTACTTGCCAGGTATACATACACACATACATACATACATATATACATGTATGTATGTATGAGTATATATTTATCTATGTATGATATGTGTACAGTGTGCTGCGATATGTGATTATTCCTATTTCTTTCCTTCATGATTTCTATTATCGTTATTATCTTTCTTGACTTCGTTTATGTCATGTAGAGTCCATACAGAACCAGAGTACTTATCTAGGAATGAAAGCATGCAAAATGCTAAATATATGAGAATGTTGGCAGCCCAAAAGAGTCTTGAGGACACTATATGCGTTACTAGGTAGGTCGATGACAGTAACTTCATACGTATTTTTCTATGTGTATATGTATTCATATATTCCCATATGTATGTATATGTATATGTATATGTATACATGTTGTATATACCTTCTTCCTATCATTATATATATATATATATATGCATGCAAGTAACTTGCGGTTATATATATATATATATATATATATACGTATGAACATCTCATTCGATCGTGTAGGGAGTCACTTTGCAGTAGCGGAGCATGGAACAAGCAGTTTGTCGACGAAATGAACTCTAGACCTTTTCATATGGTTAATGAATACTCTATTAGTGGCTGTGATGATGGTATCGGTGAAAAATGTGCTGCTTGCAATAGGAAGTCAGGTAGACCACTACTCATACATATGCCATCATCATCATCATCATCATCATCATCGTAATACGTATACTGTTTATATTTACATATATGTATTCATTTATACATACATGTATATGTATATATATGTATATGTATGTGTAGATCGACTACACTTCAAGATGTTTTTGTTTGGACAAAGATATGATGCACCTCGCTTATGGAGTGCAGTGAGATGGGATCGCGAATTACACTCTAGTATGTATTATTATACAAAAGATAACCAAGAGAATGCCTTTGTTAGCAGTGATGACGATGATAGTGATGACGATGACAGTGATGATAGCGATAGTGATGATAGTGATAACAATCATTATAAAGCAAAGAAAAGTAGTCAATTATCAAGACAAGAAGGTAGAAGGATGGCTGCAAAAAGATGGAAATGGTGGTCAAGGAATGTTCCTATGGCGTTACAAGGAAGTGGCAATGATACTATTTTACCACTGGGGACAACATGTAAGACACGGTCAACGCTTTACCATCATTTATTGCATTATAAATTCAGACTGTTGTTAAAAGTAAGGGATAAGGTAAACACAACTACACATACGTATTTATATATATTTGTGTATGTATATGTGTATTTATATTCATTCATACATGCATATATATATATATATATATATGTGCGTACATGTATATGTTTAGACTTCCTTGACTCATTCACTCACTACTATCTCGTGATTGCCTACAGCTGCACTTTTGCCATGGCGATGTCAATGAAATCATTCGAGATACGAAATTCTTGGATACAGAGACGAAACGGTTCGAATCGATGCTAGCACAGGCAAATAGGAAGTGGGGTGCGTATAACACCTAGATTTGTTCATTATTGTCATTATTATTATTATTATTGTTGTTGTTATTATTATCATCTTTATTTCATATGTATGTATGTCTACTTGTATATATGTGTATGTACACACATAGGTGGAGCCGAGCAAAAGAGTGCTGGATATGGCAATGACGTATGGGAAGATGATAATGATAATATCCTGACTATCGGAAATAGTAGTGGTAATAGACGTGTTGGCTCTTCATCGAGGGGCAGTAGCAACAGTACCACACGAACGAGTAGACGCTCGTCGTCTGGTTCGAATATGAGTTCTATGAGGAGATGGTTGTCACAAAACACAGATGTGGATGTACAAGACGAAGAAGAGGTATTAGATGACGATCCTATCATTGGGTCGGATAATGAGGATAATGAGGATAAAGGTGCTATGCACACCCCCTCAACCCGTCATGCTGCTAATGGTAGTAGTGGTAGTAGTAGTAGCAGTAGTAGTAGGAATTGGAGTGGAATGAGTGGTATTAAGCGAGGTATTGGGAGTATCTATGACGATGATGATGGACTCGATGATCCAGACCTGATTGCATTTGGCTCTACTTGTCTGTGGGAAAGATCGGGATCTACTGGTATATAGGAGGAGGCTAGTGTCAAGTGGCAGCGCAGCCATGCATTTTTGACTTATTTCACTCCTACCACTAGCTACTACTACTTCTAGCTTCTAGAACTAGCTACTATTTTGAAATTTTGAAGGCAACTAAATGCTAAATGCTAAATGCTAAAAGCTAAAAGCTAGGTAGAAGCTACTTAAAAGCAAGCTGAAAAAAATCTGGAGGTGGGATTTTTTTTTTCATGTGAAAAGCTCCTACCGATCTAGCTACTACCTACTACTGTTGAAGCTGTCGCTACCAACTGCTACCAAGGTATTTACAGCAGATTTCTAATTTCTATACCCTACACCTACCTACACTTACTGGCTACTGGAAACTGGAAGAAAGATCTTACTTACACCTCAAAAAGTTTCATTATTATTGTTATTATTATTATTATTATTATTATTACAATTATTGAATATTCAAAAACCCCCACAACTATTACCCTTACCCTTACCCATTTTCCCAGCTTCAAGAATTCTTAGTAATCTCACTTGTCCGAAAGCAGCTCTTTACAAACCGGGCACATATATCTCCCCATCTCATCGTCTTCATATGAAGGCGGTTTTTCATACAATTTCTTTCTTTTATTCGACTTTGATTTGGTATTCGTAGCATTTATATACGAAGTTTTTATCGCTCTTCCAGATCTCGAGGTCAACTTAGTTACAACATCGAGTTGACAACATTTATCATTATCATTACCATTACCATCTTTCTCTTCCTTCAAACTGTTCATGTTTTGTACATTTCCTTCCTCCAAATAACTTTGGTTGAGTTCAATGTTGCAATCAGAGATCTCACCAACATCATCTACACTCTGTGATGTAGTTTGTAAAGATGGGGTATTTATATTTCGTGACTTCCTTTTCGGAATAGTATAACGAACACAAGAAGCGTGATACCAGTAGTCACAACCATCACAACATATCATAGGTGAGCCATCATCAACTCCTAAGCACCAACACCAGAGTTCTGATGGAAGATTCTCTGTAGAAGTTTCTATCTCACGCTCTGTGACACCCTCTGGTGTAGAATCCCTTGCATCAGGACAAATACGCTTGTTGGAATTAAATTCTCTCCTCCGGAAAAGATGTATCGCCCAAATTGACTTCAGGCGAATATATGTTATCTCCTCTTTCAAATCCATCCTATTTTCAATTGCTTGTTCCCAATCATAGATTAATTTGCTACATTCTCCCTCCCATCCAATTGAATCAATATCTGCAGAAGAGGGTACTATTTTCTGCGCAATTGAAATGAAGGATTTGTGAGTGCTCTGTAGTCGAATAAGAGCAGATAATCTGTATGAAGATAACCCAGTGTATTGACCACATGAAGCATAAATACTTCTGCCAGCATGAATGATTGTGCAAATATCTGCATATGAATGTAAATTTTTCGAAATTTCAATAGTCCCTGACGTCGTGACCTCGAATGAAGCGTCAAACGACAAGTCCCAAATTATTCGCCGTATGACGTTCACTCGCTGCGGCCTCACGCCTATAACTCTTAAATTGTAATACAGTCGGAGGAATATAATGAAATATTTTTTTCTCATGATATTATCTTTGTAGCACGTGCTCCTTATTCTTTCATACGAAAGAATGTAATCCTCGATTTTTGTCTGGGCAGCTACTTCCCACTCCGAAACAATATTTGTAGCCAATATCAAAAATGAAATCAATGGAGAGTTGACAAAGGGAAGGAAATCTTCTCCTTTAGCGATCAAACTTTCAAATACTTCCACTGTCATATAAGGATTTATGTTTTTATCAACTCTTACATGTGCGATCCTTTCATTGTTTTTGCTGTCCATTGGATGTTGATCTTCACCAACGACACTTTCAATACTGCACATTTCGACCTCCATCGGCCTACTTTTGAAAGGGACTAATTGTTTGGCAGTATACAAATCCCATTCAGCAAGAACTGGAAAGAGCAAAGGATTTACTTCTCCACAATCTAATTGACAAACTGGGCACTTAAATCCAGCTTGTTTTTTCATCGATCTACGATCGTTGTTAAGGATATTCATACACGCAAAATGGTACCATTCTTGACATTCATCACACTGAACGAAAGTAGCGCACTCACTGCTATGATCTGGAAGCCAACAAAAACAAAAAAGTTTGCAATTGATATCATCGTCCCTTTGATTCCGTGTACTTTGTCTTTTATTACATATATCCTTTTCTATCTTCATATTGATATCTTGATCGGCTACATCATTATCTTTGCTACTTTCTAATACACCGTCGTGATCATTTTCTAATTCTTTTCCGTGAAAAGCTACAGCTTCATGAGAAACTTTTTGCTTACAAACCTTATCAGAGGTCTTAAAATATGCATCGTGACGTCCACAATTTTCCAAAATGCTGCAATTGTGTCGTCGCAAATTCACAGACTGTGACGACATTTCTTTCCTCATAGTGTACATATGTAAATTTTCCTCCAGTAAGTCACATATGACTAGAAAATCTGGTTGCAGTGTAATTTTGTACATCGAACCTAAATCTTGTAGTATAGGCCATAAAGATCTTGCCCAATATCCCAAGTCCCTTCCATCGCCACCTCGCTTACCACTCAAAATAGATTTTTTCATAACTTGAAAACCATGACAATAGTATGAACTTATGTTTTTGTTCGTCCAACAACAGGCCTCTTGATACATCTTTAAGACAAATGGAGCGGCTGAACAGTACACTGGAGAAAATCCATGTAAATCCTTAACATCAGCAATCCATTCATTCCACGTGCATCTTCTCGAAATTTCCGGTTTCAATAGAAGTGACGTCCTCTTCGATGCAAGAATTTCATCCCCAGCACTTTCCTCTAATGGTTGATAGTTTTCTTGGAAGATTTTTGGACCAACAATGTCGCCGACACAATCTTTATTCATGTGGGGCTCTACGTGGATTTTCGAAGGTGAAACTATCTGTTTTTCTTCCTCGAAGACTAATCTCACATCACTGGAACCACCATTAGACTTAGATATATCACCACCTGTCATTTTATTGGTATCTTCAGTCTGTATCCAAGGATTCCATTTTCTCTCCATCTTATCGCATGCTTTCAATTTCTTTTCGATTTCAACGTATTCTCCTAGCTTCAGACATGGTGGAGCATTTCTCAGCATATTCTCATATATTTTTGCCTTGATTGTACGATATTTTTTCCCACTCTCATGGTTCAAGTAAGCCCTGACTCTATCTTTCCACGCCTTGGCACTTTCTACAGCTGAATGCAGCCTCCTGTACTCGAAGGGTTCCAACGTTTCGGTCACTGTGGAAATCTCGTTGAAACTGATAGATTCGGATGGTTCATTCAAACAAGCATGTCTGGAGCTGCTGCTATTATATTGTCTTTTCCCATTCCATTCTGTGGAATTACTTCCCGTTTCCTCTTGTCGATTCTCTTTCATAGAATACCATGATTGGAGATGGTCTTCCGCCATCTCTACAGTATATCTTCTGCCACCGCTAAGAATGACATTAGCTTTTTCTATCCAAATCATTTCTATCGAACCCATATTTCTTCCTCCGATCGTTCCAGAACAATTGTCCGCACCACACATACATGGTTGACGGGGAATGTCCCCTAGATCGTCATTATGATAGTTATAGTTATAATTGATCTCCTCTCCTGCTGTGATAGACTTGATTGCTACAATCACCAATCGTGTCTCACCCAAGACATTCCATTTTTGAAGTGCACAATTTGGATCACAAGAATGATTTGCAAACCTCGCATTACTCCCCATAGGCTTTGCATCAAGCATTAAACCATTTCCTAATGACATGAAATAAAAATCATCACTTTCTTTATATGTTGTCATTCGACGTTTTCCCTCATCACACGTGATAACTTGGCCCATATACTCAATCACAATTTTACCAGGTCGTATATTTTCCATTACCTTTAGCCCAAAACCACATGAGCGTGACATAAAAACTTCTGTAAGTGGAAATGCTTGGCGCTGGATAACAGTGTTAGAACAGTACTTAGCACAACCAGGAATAAGAGAGGGACAAACCATAGGTGCACACTCCATGTAAAGCATACGATTTGTACAAGAAGACTCTTCATAACATCCCCCATTAGTGGGCACACAAGTACATGTTGGTGTACCCTCAAGATCTAACTGAGGTTTTGGAACTTTTCCCCCATGATAGGAGTTTTGGGTAATCATTTTAAAGGACTTCAACTTCGGCTCACTCGATGGTTTCCATTCATCAGGAATATCAAAATCTAAATAATAATAATGATAAGAATTATAACATATCACACTGAAGTATTATATATAAAGGCAAGTGGTAATAAAATGAGCAGAACACTTAGACACTTCTCAATCACCGGAAATATCATCAGGAGGGAGTGCTAGCGTTATATCTATAGGCAGACAGAAATCTTCAGTATACTGGCATGGTTGCAGTTTGTCACAATATGTCCCGCCATCATGCGAGGATTCGTACTTCATTTCGTTCAAAGGCTCTGGATAAGAGACAATCTTAAAGATCTCATCTGAAAGGATTAAGTCTTCACGTTCTCCATCAGAGTAAAGGACACCATGAACATCAGAAGTTGGATCATATGCATCGATTGATCCATCGTACCAAGCATTGTCTTCTCCCCAGTATACTTGGACATTGGTACCAACTTCTAATGGTTCACCCATATGATCCAGGCTTGTAAGCGTGAGATGAATGAATCTTCTGATTGCACAAGTAGCCTCGTGTTTCCTCCGTAAGTTTTCTTGCTCCTCCTGTTCTTGCTTCTTCTGTTCCTCCCGGCGCTGAATCTGCAATGTTTCATCGTTTTCCCTCTCTTTCTGCAAAGCAAGATCCCGCAACCGAGAGGATTTCATCGGTTTAATAGCTTATCCTTTCCGCTTTACCCACACATTGATGGATCATTGGATGCATTGATTTGTGCCCACACTGTTGATGCACGTACGGTGCAGATGCGGCCGGCACGGCTCATCAGCAGCAGCAGGCGGGCGCTCACTCCCCTTAAAATGTTGGGACATAATTGAATGGCATAGTAGAAAAATAAGTATACACTGACTATAGACTCTAGTAGAAGTATGCATCATAATAAAATAATACTTCATAAAATACTTCATGGCTAGAAGTACATACGTTGTATAATGTTGTAGAAGTAATTGTAGTTGTATGCACTTTTATCTTCAGCTACATAGCTGCTACGCACTGCTACTCTGCTACTCTATCTACTACTTAACTACTAACAAGCTACAAGTACAAGTACAAGCCAGAAGTAGAAGTAGTGGTATTACAGCACGTTTTGTTTCTGAAAATGATTTGCTGCTACAATTCTATTTGTTAATTGGTTTAAGGTGGTATCGGTTGGATTCTTCCAAAAAGTCGCATGAAGGCATTAATGAATGCTCTAGCGCCGTTTATGCCTTGAGAATATCTCTCTACCAAGAGATGTAGCGTTCCAGAAATCTTTGCACTTGAAAGATTGAACGTCATCCGTAAGCAATACGAAGAAAGTATGGTATAACTTTCCGTTGTGAGTACTAACAATCATACGTAATTATGCATGGCTCTGTCATTGTCATATCTAGCTCATAGCTCCGTCATCGTCACATCTAGCTTCAGTGGGTAGGGATATCATGTCGATGACATTGGTCTTTTTTCTCCTCTTCTTATATCTCTGATTCCTTTTTCACTTATGGTGTATAATGCCTCTGCTGATGGTCGATATGAGCATTTATCTAATCTGGCTACCCTTTCTTCCATATCCTCTTCAGTGTATTCAAAATACTGATCATCATAAGAAAAATCACCAGATTGCAATGATGATGATGATGATCCGCCAGGGCCATTCCTTTTCCAGTCTAAGGTGATTCGATTAGTTACTCCATGATACCAAATCTCTCCAAGGGCTGGTACTATACATGATTGGCCAGTACTCTAGTAGAGAGTACATAAACAGACATGTAGATTAGTACGTGAGTTAACCATAGCGTGTAGAAGTATATGTATATAAATACAAATACAGATATATATATATACATATACATATACAGAATCATAGATAGATACATATGACCATACATATATATATCATACATACCTTATCAACATGTGTAGTGACATGATTACTCACAACACAAGCAACACCATGATCAAAACATATATTATTAAGAGTTTGAGTAATATTAGCTAATAGCCTTGCCTTGATATTACCTTTTTCCTCATGTCTAAACTGAAAGGCTATACTGTCAATAATCACTAATTTGATTTTATTATTATCTTGTATACGGTATGGTAAATAATGTACAGCAGCTAATAAATCCGTTTGATCATGTGCTCTAATTACATGTATACCACTAAGTAAATGATCTCTTGTACACATCAAAGCTGATTGTAATTGTAATTTCTCTTGATCGTTTAAATTTGACAATACTGATGATGATGATGATGATGATGATAGGCCTTGTTCTTCTTGAGCTATCAGCTCTGCTAATTGCACATGTGATATGTTCGTCAAATCGATTCCATGTATTTTGTTTTCTTTGACAAATTTATTGATTGTCGCTTTAAGAATATGTGAAGATAATTCTTGGGCCATTTCAGCTGCTCTTATGGCAGTAAAGGATCCTTCTGTGTCTATATATACACATTCTCCCTCTACTCCTTTAATTGCCTATCATTCATCCATTCATCCATGTATGTATGTATGTATGTATGTACGCACATGTATAAAGCAAGAAAATAGATATATAGGCAATAAGAATTAATGTATGTATGTATGTATGTATGTATATATGTATGTATATATATATGTATGTGTATTTACACTAACCTTAGGTAATTGAACATTTAAAGCAAGTTGTATACACATTTGTGTTTTCCCTATACCTGGCATTCCAACCAATTCAGTGATTTGACCAATGGGTATCCCACCACCTAACATGACATCGATTGCCCGACAGAATGTTATAATATACTTCTCACCAGTATGGAGGTTACATAATTGAAAAGCTGATAATGATGATGACGATGATGACGATGATGATGACGATGATGATGATGATGACGATGATGATGACGATGATGATGACGATGATAGTGGATTGTTCTTGTTGTTATTGCCCTCCTCAGAGGTTGAAGAGACTTCATTCAGTTTTAGTGATTTTAAAATGGATACAGCCTCCTCTGCAGTGATGTTTAGTTCACGTGATAATTGGAGAGGTTGCATACCTTCCAAGTCATTTGTATACCTTCAGACAAGAAGTGAAGTGAAGTAAAAGGAAGTGTATATAAAAGAAAGAAAGAAAAGAATGTAAGGTAACAAGGGGAGTAATGTAGTAAGGAGGGAAGTAAAGAAGGAAAGAAGGAAGTAAGTATGTAAGGAAAGAAGGTAAGAAGGAAGGTAAGAAGGAAGGAAGTAAGCATGTAAGGGAGTAAGTAAGTAAGAATATACCTGAAACCACTTGACTTGAGGGTATCAATGAGTGAAGGTGCAATAGGTAAGCTTGCAATTTCACGTACAAGTAATGAATTTCTATCCCCATCACTTCTTTTTTCTTCCTCGTTCCTTGATGATGATGATGATGAAGAAGAAGGATGATTCATGGAAAAGAAGTGTGTTGAGTAGGTTTCAACGCAACACTTCTGTAGAGTGGAGATAGGTATGTATGTAGGTAGGTAGGTAAGCTTCGACTGCTATCTTTATCAATGTGTAGACCGTGCCTATCTATCTGTCTATCTATGTGTGAAGATATAATGTCGTCACTTCCCAATGGCTACACTCTACACTTCCAACCCTCTTCGTTCATGTCACATTTGACTGAAGTGTCATGCGGCGGGTGCATTCAATTGGACAACTACTACTCAGCGACGCTCTTAGCCTCTTAGCCTCCTAGCGTTCACAGTATTCATTTTGTTTCTTTTTATCTACTTATCGCTAAATATTCAATTCGTGGTTTTGTTTGATAAATATCTTTAATATTCACTGAACCCTAACCTAGCTAACCCTAGCCAAACCCTGTGCCTCCATCAATTCAAGCAATGACACAGGAAGCATTAAACCCTCAGGAGGTAAAGGTACGATACATACAAACATACATACATTTTCGCTTCTGTCTCTTTGTCGCCATACAGTGATGAGGCCTTTCATTCTTCAACTGTATGGCGACAAAGAGACAGAAGCGAAAACGATTAAACAATTTGTAAGCGCATTCTCAACATATGTTTATCCTCGTTTATCATTATCATATCTCGTCGTTCAGCCGAAGCATACATACGAATACATGTATGTATGCTTGTATGTATGTATGCCGAGAGTAAGTAGGCGATAGGTAGATGTAAGTTATCCAGGCTGAACTGATTACCAGCTCGTTGGTCAAGATTAACCTATTCCTCTGTATCTACCATATTCAACGGTCATATCTAGGCAGAAGCCATGAACTTGACATAATGAACAAGCCATTTCTCTCCAAAATCTTGATAGACTAAAGCAGGTACAAGACCTACCATAGACAGCCAGACTACGAAACTGATGCCATCCATGAGGTTATTACCATTATTATCATTACTATCGTCTTTATTATTTTCATCATTATTCATATTTTTCTTCAATAAGTTCGAAATTGGTGCAAAATCATTTTCATCACTAGCATGAGGTAATAAACGCATGAAACCTCCTAATGGTATTGTCAACGCTGCTAATTCAATACATTTTAACCAGTTATCATGACTTAATGGTACAGTTTTGACAAAATCTCCTCCATATTCAACTAGCCCATATTGAGCAATAACAGTGAATATGATAATAGCGATGAAAATAGGATTCTCAGCGATACCACGGAAGATATTCATATCATTGCCAATAGATCGTGCATTGAATTCATTAAAGATTTGACATATGACGAAGGTATTAAAAACGATAGTAATGTGATCGATAGAGTTACTAGTCACGCCGAAGTCATCAGCGCCTACTAGGAGTAGGTAGCCAAGAAGAGCCACTTGGAACAGAGACTATATATATATATATATATATATATATACAAGTATGTGAGCGAATATAGAGAGACGGTATGATGATGATAAGAATGAAAATCATTAACATATATATATATATATATACATACATATATATATATATATATATGTATCTCAAACACCTGTACAAGTATATTTCTCCACATCACATTACTGATTAGAGAGGCATCTCTCTTATAGGGACGTCTGTTAAGAAGAGTTGGAGATGGCGGCTCAGTCCCTATACATGCATATATATATATATATATTAGTATTTAGGTTAAAATTAATATATACATATGTATTATATCCATATATATATATATATATATATATATACATATAATTTACCTAGCGCCAAAGCACCCATGGTGTCCATAATCAAATTAACCCACAACATCATAACAGCATTCAACGGAGGATCAAAACCAAAGACAGCACTGATAAAAGTAACTGTTAAGGCTACTACATTAACAGTCAATTGGAATTGTAGGAATTTACGGATATTGTCGAAAACGGATCTACCCCATATGACTGCCTTGACGATAGATTTGAAGTTATCATCTAGGATGACAATATCTGAAGCTTCCTTGGCCACTAATTTCATTGTAATCATTAACATTAGAGTGATGAGTTGAAGACATTTATATATATATATATATATATATATGTATGTATATCAATGAAGGAATATTCATGCATGTATGTATGTATGTAGCGGTCAACATAATGATTGTGCAGACATAATCTACAAACTGAAGTAAGTAGAGGTCTACACAACAAAGTGAAAGTCGAGCTTATATATATACATATATATATAGTGATGTCCCAGTGATTCGGCACTGCGAGAGTCCACTGCTTGAACATCTCGAGTTTTTGACTACACTGGTAGGTAGCATATACACACACATGCACACACACACACACACACACACATATATATATATATATAAATGTATATATGTATATACCTTCAGTGCCCGAAAGACCCATAGATAGCCCCACATCAGCTACCTTGAGAGCAGGACCATCATTGGTACCGTCACCGGTGACCCCTACTACCTCACCTGACAAACTTGACCCATTTCGGGCTAGTTCCCATTCTTCTCTATATCCGGGTAACACATAATTTCTATCATCCCAGTCTTTACCAGGATGACAATCATGCCATTCAGATTGACAAGTAGGTAAATTGTTACCATTCAATCGTGACACTAAAATATACTTATCTTGTGGCGAAGAGCGTGCTAGTACTTGTAGACGTGGTAAGATTTCATCAAGTTGTTTGGGAGTTAGTTTTCGAAATGTTGGACCTTCCATACATTCACCCCCTGGAGTCAATATACCGCAATCGACGGCGATAGCTTTAGCTGTTTGGATGTTATCACCTGTGACCATTCGTACAAAGATCCCAGCATCCTATCATATATATATATATATATGAATATTATTATAATTGTGATCAAGCACACCATGTATGTATGTATATATGTATGTATGTGAACATGAGGGAAGGAGGGGAGGAAGGAAGTACCTGGCATCGTTTAACAGCGTCGGTGACATCAGGTCGCAAAGGGTCAATAATGCCGACGATGCCATCTAGTACCATGTCCTTTTCCAAGTCCTCAGCTTCCGTTGAGTCAGAGGGTAACGAGCTAAAGTTCTTATGGGCCATTGCTATTGTTCGAAGGGCTCTACTAGCCATATCTATATATATATATATATATATTTGTATGTATTTACATCAGAATATATGTATATACATATATGTATATATGTATATATGTATATATGTATATATATATCATATCATATGCATAACGAAGAGGACAAGATCCATTTCTCAAAACAAACCAATGATGATAATAGCAATGATAATAGCAATGATCATAATAATAAGAATAATAATAATAGTAATCATCTTACCTGAAATAGCGGCTTGTATTTCGTTTCTTTCTTTTGTACCTATAGGTAATTCAGAACCATCTTGTCCTGTATATGCTTTACACAACCCAACAACAACTTCAGATGCACCCTTCGTATATAAGGTATGTTGATATTTGCCTTTATCAGCTACTTGAAGAATACTCATTCTTTTCCGTTCAGAGCTAAACGTAAACAAACGATCACCTCTAGCTGTATCAAATCCTTGACTTCTTCTCAATTCATAATCATTATTAAAATTTTTAGAAATCATGGTTAATAAGGCACCTTCTGTTTTGCTGCCTAATACTTCAATGCTATCATTATCACCATTGTTATTATTATTATTATCATTATTTTTGACTACCAAAGAGGCTGTCGAGTTCACAGATATACCTTCACATAACACCTCTTGAACAGATTCAGAGATGATATCCTTATCTATAGAGGATGGGAAAGGTTTATGTTGTTTCCCACAGACCCATCCTTCTACTACTGTCATTTTGTTTTGTGTCAGTGTACCTGTCTTGTCAGAGCATATCTACGTATATATATATATATATATATATATAAGAGTGTGTATGTTAATATTCATAAAAGGAAGGCAAGAGTAAAACATGTCATGCATGCATATGAATGAACACAAATGTGCATATATTCATACATATATATATATAAATATATATACATATATATTACATTAGTCGCATTTCCCATCGTCTCACAGGCAGCTAACACTCGAATCAGATTGTTATCAGCCATCATTTTCTGTGTACTGAAGGCAAGTGATAGCGTCACAGCCAAAGGTAGTCCTAGAATATATATATATATATATATATATATACATAAATTAGAGATAGTAATGATAATGATGGTAACATATATGTATATATACATATACATAAGTATATATAACCACCTTCTGGCACAGCGACCACAACAATAGTAACTGCCATAATGAATGCCTTCAGTGTATACTCAAATAGTGATGGTTTGTGTTCATCTGAGCTATAATACCATACTACTAGCATAGCAATAAAGGTAGCACCAGCAGCTATCATTCCACCATTCCCAATTTGACCAGCTAAAGTATCTAACTTCTCTTGTAAAGGTGTATCTGTTGCTTCTGTTGTTAATGACGCACGTAATTTCCCATATCTTGATTGGACACCAACAGCTATCACAAGCATGGTACAATAGCCTGAGCTTATATTAGTCCCTGATAACAAAAAATTATCATTGTCATGATTTTTTTCAATATCGATGGATTCTCCTGTTAGACCAGATTGATCACATGTAACATCACTACCAGAGACAAGTATGCCATCTGCTGGGATTTTATCTCCTGCATTTAATTTGATAATATCACCAACCACTATTTCTTTTGTATTTATAGATATTGTATTCCCATCTCTTATGACTTGAATACATACATCTTCTTTCACTGCATTGAGTTTTTGAAATTGACTTTCCTTTTCATAATCATTTGTAGCAGTGACAATAGCTACTAACAAGACAGCAAAAAGGATAGCAGCACCTTCTATCCATCCATGTTGAGGATTGTCATAAACACCAACTGCTAATGAGACAATAGCGGAAACAATTAATACAATTAAAGTCGTGTCATTGAAGGACCCAAGAAATAGTTCCATCCAAGTTGATGTGTCTTGAGTTGGTAACTCGTTATTACCTATGAATGTCATTCATAAGCATATTAATATACACATATAAATATGTATATATATATGTATATATATATATATATATATAAGATTAATAATGATAAGAATATATATTATCAATCAATCAGTCATATAAAAAAGGAGATACACGTATCAATATATATGTACAACGAGAAATATATATATATATATATATACATATATAAATATGTATACACATTGAAAGTACAGAACGGTATAAGAAAAAAGTATATTTGTCATGGAGAAGAAGTAGTCGATAATAATGATGATGATGATGATAATAATGATTAATTATCTATGATATTTATACACATTTTTTATAAGATAAATAACTCACCAAACAAGGAAGCCCTTTCTTTACTTCCTTGGCTATCAATACCATTGGTAAGATTAGTGCCAAGATGAGAAGCTAATACTTTCACACCACCCATCTTTTTTAAACGATCTTCTAAGTCTGGATGATCTTCAGATATACTTTCAAGCATTTCAATTAAGGCAATCTTATCTTCCATCATCGTCGACATGATTATTATTATTATTGCTGTGAGTAAGGACTTATTCTACCTATTCTTTTCTCTTTTACTTCACTTTGTTTGAATCAACAACAAGATGGGAAGGAAGGATACTATATGTATGAACGTATCTATCTATGTATGTATGTATGTATTCACACAATGAGAGGCAATTCACTACAGATATCACTGATCGCTTGCCTGATTGTATGAATGAATGAATGAACGAAGGAATAACAGACAAGGAAGGCAGTGAGTAGTAGAAGTTACAATACTACGTTATGCTTTATGCTTGATGTTATCTTACCCTCTCTACTCTTTCCTCTCGTTTGTGCATGAATCCATCCATCCATCCATTCATCTGCATGCAAAAAGGAGAATCTGCGCCGCGCGGCGCCGAAGAATCGAATGTGGTTGATCGGCATCTTATCTATCGGTCCTTCTTTTTGCTACGTATGTATATTATGTATCTGTATCGTAAATCCAGTCTGCACAAAAATGGAACTATGCACATTAATGGAACAAACATCTAAGAAAACTACGAATTTCGAAAAAAAAAGTTTGACTGTCAACCTTTTTTTTTTTTTCGAAATTCGTAGTTTTGTTAGATGTTTGTTCCATTCTTGTGCAGACTGGATATAAAGAAAAGCTACTTCTATCTAGATATAAACTACTTTACATATTCAATTATTCTGATAAAACCACAAATATTTTTTTCATGAAAAATTGATTCTTTATTCGTAGTTTTATTAGAAGTTAGAAGTATAATGAGTTATAATAAGTAATAAGTAGATCACTTGTAACGTACTTCAGTTTCTATCTATCATATATATATCTATATGTGGCAGATCTTAGTAGTTCGCAGAAGTATGCAACCTATCTAGTTGTATATGACATTTGAATCATACAGCCATGTCCCTTTTTATTTTTACCTACACAGTATAATATTTATATTATGTCCAGCATATGGATCTCCATTCAACAAATTCAATATTATCCCCAGATTGCTAATATGCTCATAATAGCGAAACCTCCAATTACCGATATAAACATTGATCCTTTCATATATCCTGAAGCTTTTTGAGCATTGATAGAAAATTGGAATTCTGAAGCAATCATCTCTACCATTGAAGTATACAGTAGTGAACCTGCAGCCAATGAATTCATGACACCTTCAATCATTTCCCCTTGTGGTGTATTTCCCGCTGATTGTTTAATCACTATACCCAGGAATGTTCCAAATGGAAGAGTCAAACCAAATATAATAGCAAATAATAATTTCATTCTTGATGTCAAACATGTTTCTGCCATAACCGTTCCTAATCCTATACCTTCTAGTACTTGATGGAATATCAGTACAATAATAAGCACTTCTATGGCAGCAATTTTACGCATTGTACCTAGACCAAATCCAAGAATGACTGAATGTATAGCTACTCCAGCTTCTAAGATATATGCTTTGACTAATGCTTTCTGATCTGCTTCTGATACTTGTATCCCTCTAGGACTTGTTTCTATTTCTTCCTTTTCCTCTATCCCTTTTTCATGTCGTTGTTGATAAGTACTTATAGCATGATTGCTCCCATTACTATAATCACTATTACTACTACTACTACTACTGCTACTGCCAGTATTATTGTTTGTCTCAATGTCGTTAGTATCGCCATGGCTACTAATATCAACACTAGTATGAGCATGTGCAGCCACAGAGCTCATAGCTATTTGATCTATACCTAGAGTAACAAATACCCCTATACCTAGACATAATAAACCAACAGGATATGTTGCTAAAGATATTTGAGTTTGAATGAATTGTTGTCCATCTGCCATAAGATGCATGATAGCCACGCCTATTTGTATATATATATATATATATAGATATAGATAGATAGATATAGATATCATCATAATACTTTCAAAATATTGGGAGACAAAAAGATGATAAATATAAATGAATATACAATGAGAAATGTAATTCGTATTATTGTTAGACAAAATACCTAGAATGATACCAGCAGCCATACATCGTATGAGAACAAGAGATGTTGATATGTCTGCTTCATATAGATTACGTATAGTATCATGTGGGTGATCATGATGGTGATGATGATCTAATAACAGGGAAGAAGAAGATGGAGGAAGAGGAGGAAGTGATGATATATCGTGATTATTGTTTATATTTTGATTAAGGTCAATGTTGTTATCTCTATTGTCCATTGTAGTAGTAGCAAAAGTTGCATATGCATGTGATGAGTGTGTTTGATAATTGTTATGATTATCAGCACACGGCAAAGGTGAAGTATCTGATGACGCCACACGCTGATGATGATGGTGATGTTGACATTCATGAGTGGCCATTTCAATGGTTGCTTCACATTGATGATAAATCCATCTCATATTGCACCGATTACAAGCATCATCATCATCATCATTATCATTATCATTATCATTACTGTCTTCCCCTCTACTATATAAGAGTGATGTACAGTGCCAACAGCATATAAGTCTACTAAGTTCTTTTGTAAGAGCAGCTGCTTGTTTAGTATTGGATACTAATGCCATTGTTATCAAAAACGCTGCTAAGGATGATAGGAAGATCAGTACACATGCAACCAGCTGTATATCCACACTACTTGTCATGTTTTCTATTTCTTTCTTCACTTCTTCAAGAGTAACTCGAACTAACAAGTAACAATCACAGATTAATAAAATGCTGAGTACAACTCAAATTCAACTGTGCTTCTTGATTGTCACAGAAGTGGCGGGTACATGCTGTTAGCTCAATCGCTCGATCTCTGGATATTATTTTCATCGACTAGACTGATCACATACAACATAGACTGATACATGCCATGATACATAGAGGAGAGTTGTAGAACTCCAGTCTGCACAAAAATCGAACCATGCACATTAATTGAACCAACATCTAACAAAACTACGAATTGATGCAATCAGGAATAGACAGGTCACTCCCGGAATTCGTAGTTTTGTTAGATATTGGTTCAATTAATGTGCAGGTTCGATTTTTGTGCAGACTGGAACTCAATTTTGCCGCGGCCTGGCTGCTGCTGATTATCATAAGAACATCATCGCTAAAAGCAGAAAAAAAGTCTTTGCTGCTGCTGAAATCAAGCGAGCTGCTTGTCTGTCTACTCAGCAAATGCTCATCCCATGCAATGCACACACACACTTACTCATTCACATACATATTGGGTTGGAGAGAGCTGACTACCCACCCTACCCCATCCCACTCACTCAATTCATTCCCTTTCCTGGAATTCTAGTCTGTCCTTTGTCTTGCTCTTTACAACATTAGACAGAGGTCATTCAAAGGTTAGAAAGGTAAGGCTAGAGAGGTAGAGAGAAGGAAAGAGGTTCGCGACAACAGTAGGTGGCGAAAGATAGATAGAGAGACGGAAAGAAAGAGAAGTGCTTTGCATCAAATCATAATAAACTGAAATCAGATATAAAACATCAATACTTAACATATATTCATTATGATGGTTGGCAGAGAAGCTTGTATCACTATGATCCTATCTCTGGTCATGGTACAAGTGTGGAAGGGTACATCTTTCTTTCTACCAAGTCATATTTCAAGTAGAACAAGTTATTCTTCATCGTCTTCTTCATCATCTTCGTCGACATCAACATCAAAATCAACGGAAGTATCCACCTCATATTCCACCGTCATTTCAACTACTGCCACTGTCGCTTCTACCGCCTCGAAGACAAGGCTATCTCTATTTGAAGGCCTGAAAAATCTTGTCAGTACCAAGGATACTACAGCTCAGCTTACAGAGGTAACGTAGCAAACAATTGTGTCTATCTGTCTATCTATCTATCTACCTGTCTATTTTGTATATGTCTATGTCTACGTAAGTTTCTTATAAGCTTGCCATCTATGCTATATGTTTACATATATTGTATATATATATATATATATACATACATATAAAATGTATATAGGAGAATGATGTTGTATTAAAGGAATATACTGAGAAAGTTGAGAAGATCAATGCTTTGGAAGAGGACATTGAGAGGTTGTCAAATGAGGAGCTCATCGCCAAAACACAGCACTTTCGAGACAGGTGTGTTCATACATATATATGTTCATACATACATGCATACATACATACACACATACATACCTATGTACATCACGCGTATACTAAATTGTCTTCACTGGAATATTTGTATATTTGTATAGGCTTGCGAAAGGAGATACACTTGATAGCTTGCTCATAGAGGCTTTCGCTGTCGTAAGAGAAGCATCATGGAGAATCCTCCAGCTACGACACTATGATGTCCAATTAATAGGTAGGTAGCAAAGAAGATATTCACATTCATACATATACATATATATATGTATATGTATATATTCGTCGTTTATCATCTATATTAAATCGTAGGTGGCATGGCTCTCCATAATAATCGTCTAGCAGAAATGGCAACGGGCGAAGGCAAGACACTAGTAGCATTATTACCTACATATTTGAACGCTTTAACAGGCAAAAGTGCTTATGTTGTGACTACGAATGACTATCTAGCAAGGTAAGATGTCACTATGATATGATGAATGTATATATATATATATATATATACATGTACATATGTTTGTATACATATCGTTATCATTTTATGATTTGCTGTATGTATGTATGTATGTATGTATGTATACTTAGACGAGATGGTGAGAACATGGGACAAGTATTTCGTTTTTTAGGTATGAGTGTTGGAGTTATCCAAGCATATCAGAAGGAAGACCAGAGAAAGGTTTGTACATATTCAGATTATATATTATTATTATTATTATTATTATCATTATTATCATTATTATCATTATTATCATTATAATCATTATTATCATTATTATCATTATTATTATTATTATTACTATTATCATTATTATTTTGGTTATTCATTGTAACATGTATGTATATGTATATACATATGTATGTATGAATGGACTATCATTCATATAATAGGCTGCCTATAACTGTGATGTGACCTATGTTGCTAACCAAGAACTGGGCTTTGATTTCCTTCGTGATAATCTTGCTATGTCTTCCGAAAACGTAGTCCAACAAAGACCTTATAACTTTTGTTTGGTTGACGAGGTTGATAGTATCTTGATTGATGAAGCAAGAACACCTCTAATCATATCAAGAAAAGGTAAAATGCCAAATGAAAAACATATCTCAAGTGCACAGATTGCACGTGAATTGACAAAAGATAAGCATTATGATGTGGATTTGAAGAATCAGAAGGTTGAGTTAACTCAAGCTGGATTTAAATTCTGTGAACAGGTAAATATCATAATATGACGTTCATAGGTTGACATAATCATAATGATAAGAATAATAATGATAATCATCATAACTATGATATATGTATTCATATGTATATATATATATATATATATATATATATATACGGATTAGATTGTTGGCAAATCCCTATTCGACTTATCTGATCCATGGGCCTTCTTTATTGTCAGTGCTTTAAAGGCAAAAGAATTATTCACAAAAGATAAAGAATATATCATCAAGGACAATGAGATCTTCATTGTGGATAGTTTTACTGGTAGAGTGATGGAAGGTCGTAGATTTACTGATGGTATACAACAAGCTATAGAAGCCAAGGAAGGAATGCAAGTATCAGCTGAGACTGAAGTGATTGGTAAAATATATATTTTTATTACTATTACTATACCTGTTTATGGTTCTCTATGTGTTCTCATTGTCCTGCGTGCATATATACATACATACATACATACATACATACATTTATTCATACATATACATATACATATATATACATATATATATACTCATTTATTTACATGTTCATTTCTATGTGTATAGCCAAGGTAACCTATCAGAACTTATTTCGTTTGTTTCCCAAACTAAGTGGCATGACCGGAACCGCCTTCACTGAGGCAGATGAGTTCTTAGAAGTATACAATCTCAAAGTGTTTCCTATCCCTACTGCTTTGCCATTAGCAAGAAGAGATAATGAAGATGCTGTATTCAGAACAAAGGAAGGCAAAATGAAGGTACATATATGTATGTATGTATGTACGTATGTATATATGTATGTGTGTATGTATGTATGTATACTCATTCATACAAAAAAAAGTATAAATGAACTTGTTTGCACTTACTTACCTGTATCTATATTCATTCAAACATATATTTCCTTCTTCTTTATACTATAGGCATTATTGAAGAACGTCTTGACCACTCATGAAAAAGGTCGTCCTATCTTGATTGGTACAACTTCTGTAGAGAGTAGTGAAGAAATGGTATCCGCGTTGAATGACTTGGGCATCAGTGATGTCAAGGTACTGAATGCTAGGTAAGGACCCATATTTTGACATATATATGAACAATTCACGTTTATACGTACGCATATATATATATATATATATATATATATATGTATGTATGTATAATAATTTTTATATAATAAAACTACGAATTATAGACCTGAAAATGTCGAACGTGAAAGTGAAATTGTATCTCAAGCTGGTCGACTAGGAGCTGTTACAGTAGCTACTAATATGGCAGGAAGAGGTACTGACATTTTACTTGGTGGTAGTCCAAAAGGTATCGCAAGAGTATTGGCCAAGCATTTGATGTTGGTAAAACTAGGGTTATCTGAACAGCCTATTCGTCATAGTGAAGAAGAGGAAAAAGAAGATGAAGATGAAACGGTTCTTGAAGTATCTACTAGTACTGATGGTAGTGAACAAGTATCTGAGGAGGTGGTTGAAGAAGAAACTGACGAAGATGTACTGTCATTACCATCGATTAAGGACTTGGCCGCATCTTTGGAACTATGGATGCCTGGAAAACTCTCAAAGGTATATACAAATATGTATATATATATACGTGTATGTGTGTATGAATAAGTAGTGCAATAGTAAAATGTGATAACACTTCATATACATACATACATACATACATACATACATATATATGACCATTAGATGACAGAGTTAAACCTGAAAAGAGCAGTTATTTCATGCCTAGATACGATAGGGTCTGAAGCAAATCGATTGGAAATTGAGGACATCGTTGCTAAAGCTGCTGATAATGCTCCTGTTGATGAGCTTGCTGTCAAGTTGTTGAGAAAAGGTATGTTCATATATATAATTTGTATCTATATATGTCATGGATCTCATACATATGTCTTGTATCTATACAGGCTTATCCAAGGTAACAAGTGAGCTTGAAGTCCTAATTAAACTTGAACGAGAAAAAGTCAAAAGGCTAGGTGGGCTATATGTAGTAGGTACATCCAGACATGAATCAAGGCGTATTGACAATCAATTGCGAGGTAGAGCAGGTCGGCAAGGAGATCCTGGTGGAACCCGTTTCTTTTTGAGTATGGAAGATGACATCTTTATGACTTTTGGAGGTACATACATATATACATACATACATACATATATATATATATATATATACACATACATACATACATACATACATACATACATATAAGGCATACTTATGTATTTATATGTATACCTACACTAATACATACACATATACATGTCCACTCTTTTATGTGTTGTCTACATATATCCTGATTATCATATATGTATAAATTTATATGTAAATATATATATATATATATATATATATATATATGCATGTTCTTGTAGGAGACAAGATGGGAGACGTATTGGAAAAATTCCGAGTAGCCGAAGATATGCCCATTGAGAATGATTTAGTCATGCAAGCGTTAGATAAGGTACAAGAAAAAGTGGAAGCTTATTTCGCAGCGAACCGTAGACAAGTGTTTAAACTAGATGAGGTAACCTCTGAACAAAGGGCAGCCATTTATAAGAATAGACAGAAGTATCTTAACTGTAAAGATAATGAGATGATACAGACATTTGCTGACTATTGTGCTCAGACTATGGATGAGATTTATAAGGTAGACAATGACCGATGACC
>JACLAD010005738.1_pt1 | contig 29409 bp, 24 predicted proteins | sample 8027901 | NCBI WGS metagenome assembly JACLAD01 (sample SAMN15725071, study PRJNA655200) | protist metagenome | isolation source: fluorescence activated cell sorting (FACS) single amplified genomes of... | place: Spain: Blaines Bay Microbial Observatory, Mediterranean Sea | collected 2016-07-05 | reverse complement strand
TTTCTTAACTACAGATGCTACTACAGGAGGTGTATTTACAGGAACAGGAGTAGATGAAGAGGGTATGTTTACTGCTACTACAGCCGGTGTTTACACTATAACATATACAGTAGATGATTCTGCAGACTGTGTTACTCCGGGAACTGAAGACTCAACAACTTTTGAAATTGAAGTACTTGAAGGTGTTGATTTAGGAGAAGACCTTTCTGAAACCATTTGTCAGACAGATGTTATGGAGGATCTTGAAATGGGAGATTTTGAGGCTTACTTTATCAACCTTATAGAAGGCTTACCAGCCGATGGTACCTTTAGCCCTAGTCTGGCTACCTTGTATAGCGACTATACTACAGATATGACACAAACATTCACCACCACCTACTCAGTGGAAGGTGAAACATGTGTTAGTTCTGTACAGGTCTCTCTAACGATCACTGCAGAGCAGGACGCAAATGCCGGAGATATTGCAGATCAATCAGTTTGCGCAACAGATGATCTCATTGCTCTAGGTACTTATCTACCAAGCGATGCTACTATGGGAGGAACCTTTACTGGTACAGGCGTAGATGATGAAGGCATGTTTGATGCATCTGTAGGAGTTGGTTCTTACACAATCACTTACTTAGTTGATGATACTGCAAATTGTGTGACCCCTGGAACTGAAGATTCAACCACATTTGAAATCGAAGTCCTTGAAGCTCCAGATGCTGGTGAGGACAATAGTACAGAACTTTGCAACGCTTCAATTCAAGCTGGATTATTTGAGGGCAACGTAGAGTTGCTAAGAGCATTTTATCTTGACTTATTAGATGAAGGTGTTTCCAGAGAAGGAACGTTTACTACGAACCTTCAGGATCTTATAGACAGATATGATAGTGGAGATGAAATTGGTGCCTTTACTGCTGTATATACAGTATTCAATGAAAACTGCGAAGATTCTGTAGAATTGACACTTAATGTCATTGAAGGAGAAGCTCCAAACGCTGGCGAAGATGTTGTCCTGGTATTCTGTTCTACAGATGGACCACAGGATTTATATGAGTTCCTTGCCGAAGGCGCAAGTACAGAAGGTACTTTTGCAGACCTTGAAGACGGAATCTTTGATCCTTCTACAATGGAAGCAGGTGAATACACTTATGAGTACTCTGTAACGACTACAGGAGAATGTGGTGGCACAGATACCGCTACAGTTACAATCACTGTGACAGATGCTCCGGTGGCTCCGGAAGTTGAAGACGCTGTTTTCTGTGTATCTCAAGGTGCTACAGTTGCCGATCTTGACGCTGGTGCAAATCTAATGTGGTATACAGACGAAGCACTGGAAAACCCTGCTTTAGCTGAAGACATGTTAGTGGAAGGTCCATACTACGTAACTCAAACCAACGAAGGTGGTTGTGAGTCTGTTGCAACGACTGTAACAGTGACTCTTGATGACACTGCAGCTCCAACTCTTGCTCAAGGTGGAAATGTTTTCTGTGAATTTGATAATCCTACGATTGCAGATCTTGAGAACAACATCGTTGAAAGCGGAGACATTAATTGGTATGATGCTGCCACTGGTGGGGAATTATTGAGTACTGCCGATCTACTAGAGAATGGTATGACTTACTATGCTTCACTTACTGATGCTACATCAACTTGCGAAAGTTCAACAAGACTTGCAGTAACAGTAACTCTTGAAACTTGTGAACTTGTTATTCCTGAAGCATTCTCTCCTAACAGTGATGGCATCAACGACAGGTTTGAAGTTGAAAACCTTGCCGGAGAATATCCTAATTACAACATGGAGATTTACAACAGATGGGGTAACAAAGTCTTCACTGGAAATTCCTCTAACCCATCATGGGATGGTACTTCAGATGATGGTTCTCTGGGAGACGGTGTTTTACCGGTAGGAGTTTACTTCTACATCCTGAACTTTAACGACGGACAAACAGCACCTATCCAGGGTAGAGTGTATTTAAGCAGATAATTAGAAACATCCGAAACACATGAGAAATTCATATATTAAACTTTTAACTATTGTAAGCATTGCCCTTTTTTCTATAAAGGGTAATGCTCAACAAGATCCAATGTATACCCAATACATGTACAACATGAGCGTAATTAACCCCGCTTATGCCATAGATGATATGGGAATGCTAAATGTTGGAGGGATCTACAGGAACCAGTGGGCAGGTATGGAAGGAGCGCCGGAAACGGCAACCTTCTTCGCTCACACTCCTTTATCCAACAGACTTGAAGCAGGAATATCTGTTGTACACGACGAAATAGGCGGTATTGTAAAGGAAAACAACCTTTATGCAGATGTTGCTTATGTTCTTCCTGTATCAGAGACCACAAAGTTGTCCTTCGGGGTTAAAGCCGGGGTTACTTTCTTTGATGCCGATTTAACAGCACTTGAAACAGGAAATGACGTCGTTGACCCTGCTATGCAGAACATCAGCGAAGCCTTCCCTAACTTTGGTGTGGGTACTTACTTGTTTGGAGAAAACTACTATGTTGGTTTATCTGCTCCAAACCTTTTTACAGCTAAGCATCTTGAAAATGAAACAGGACTGGCGCGTCTTGGAGAAGAAAACATTCACTACTTCTTAACCGGTGGTTATGTTTTCGATCTTAATCCAAGCCTTAAGTTCAAGCCTGCTTTCATGATGAGAGGTGTGGAAGGAGCACCATTATCTGTAGATATTACTGCAAACTTCCTTCTTTACAACCGTTTTGAAGCAGGTATTGCATACCGTTTGGACGAGACCGTAAGCGGACTGGTAAACTTCAGAGTGACTCCTGAACTTAGAATTGGGTACGCTTATGATTACACTACAGGAAACCTTGGAGATTACAACGACGGAACTCATGAGATCATGGTGTTATTTGATCTTGACATGTTCGGACTTTCTAAAGGTTACAACGTATCACCCCGATTCTTCTAAAAAACAAGAAATATGAAAAACTTATATACAACAATTTTAACCATACTTATTGTAGGGGTATCGGGATTCGCACAGAATGCCAATATCAAAAAAGCCGACAGGCTTTTCCTTAGAAGGGCCTACATTGATGCTGCGCAGGAGTATCGACAGGCAGCAGATAAGACGCAGCACATCCTCCAGAATCTTGGTGACGCTTATTTTTACACCAATCAAATGGATGATGCAGCAAAGACTTACCGTCTTCTTTTCCTAAGACACGAAGGTGAAGTTGAGCCGGTTTATAAATTCAGATTCTCTCATGCGCTAAGAGCAATGGGAGAAAATGAAGAAGCCGCCGAATATCTTTCTGATTATTTAGGAAGAGACGTTGATTTTGAAGAGTGGGAGAACCATTTAGATACCACTGTAACTCACACCTACACTACGAACCAGGTGATGCAGAATGCTGCATCATCAGACTTCGGAATTTCCTTTATGGGAGACCGTGTAGTATTTGCTTCAACAAGAAACCAATCTAGGCCAATCTACTTATGGAACAAAAAACCATACTTAGACCTTTATGTAGCCGATATTTCTGAAGATGGAACTTTAAGTAATGTTTCTTTATTCGGTGATGACATCAATACAGACACTCATGAAAGTTCAGCTGCTTTTTCTGACGACGGAACAGTAATGTTCTTTGACCGTACAAATGACAGAAGAGTCAAGACTGAATGGTCTGAAGTGCCTGTGGCAACTATTAGTATTTACCGTGCCGAAATGGTAGATGGTGAGTGGGATAATATTGAAGCGCTTCCTTTTGCAAGCAATCAGTATTCCATTGAACACCCAACCCTTAGCCAAGATGGAACGAAGCTTTACTTTGCCAGTGATATGCCTGGATCTCTTGGATCTTTCGATATCTACAGCGTAGATGTATACGAAGATGGTACTTTTGGAGAGCCGGTAAATCTTGGCCCAAATGTAAACACTCCAGAAAGAGAGCAGTTCCCTTACATTTCGAATGAAGGCGTATTATACTTCGCTTCCAATGGCCGTGTAGGTTTTGGAAACCTCGATATCTACCGAAGTGAAATGGAAAATGGAACTTTTTCAGAAGCAGAAAATCTTGGAAACTCTCTTAACAGTGAATTCGATGATTTCGCATTCGTCTTAAAAGAAGGAGAAGCTGAAGAAAAAGGATATCTTGCCTCTAACAGAAGAGGATCTGATAACCTTTATGCTTTCACGCGTAAAGAATACGAAAAGCCGGTGTTGCCTAGCGAGATCAGCGAGATCAATCCTGAAACAGGAAGAAGACAAATCGCTAACGTAGGGAACATTTACTTTGACTTCGACAAAGCGACTATCAAGCCGGAATCTGAACCAACGCTTAACAGAGTTGCAGAGATTATGAAGAACTATCCAATGCTTAACATTGAGATTGGTTCTCATGCCGATGCAAGAGGATCTGACCAGTACAACATGGATCTTTCTCAAAGACGTGCAGAATCTACTCTTGAATATCTTGTATCACAAGGAATCAGCAGAAACAGATTGATGCCTAAAGGTTACGGGGAAGAAGTGCCGCTAAACGACTGTACTCAACCAACAGGTTGTACTGCTGAAGAGTATGCCAGAAACCGAAGAAGTGAGTTCACAGAAGTTGGTTCAGACAATCCATACTTCCAGGACCAACCTGAAGCACAACAAGAAGATAATAACTAAACATCTTCACTAACCAACCAATTGAAAAGGCTCCGAAAATTCGGAGCCTTTTTTATTGCTACACATTCAAAAATGGCATTTTGAGCTTACTTTCTAATCTTCGGGAGGATATCCCTCCAAAGCTTTTTTAACGATCTTCCTAAAGCGTTCCTGTCTTTCTTCCGGCGAAGCATTCCGGTCAAATTTGGTCTTCACAATGGCCTGCCAAACCAAGGCATCATCCTGCACGTCTATAAAATCAAAAGTAAGTTTCAGGAAAGTCTTTGGACCACCTAATGGAATCCCTCCGGAAACTCCCAAACCTACATTCCTTCCGGTGCCGCCTATTCCCACTCCCAGGCTGTTTCGGCTTTGCTCCTGAAATTGTTCCGTAGATATGTTGATGTAAAGAGTGGGCGAAGAAGATTCAGAAAAACACCTTTTTTGAAGCTCTTCCCGAAGCGCCGCCACCAGCCGGTCTTCATCCAGCTGACTAAGTTGAGTCTGGAAATCTGGAAATAAATTATAGGTAGAATACTGCTGAAAATTTGCCTCCTGGTCATAATCGTACACCGCACGCGGTGCATTACAGGCCGTAAAAAGAAGCAAAAGGGAAAGAGCTTTTATAAATCGCATGGTTTTTTCTATTAAAAATAGCAAAAACCATCCCGATTTTAATTCAATGCCCTAAACCTCTTCAGCTTCAATATTGAGCATTTCCCAAAGCCTGTCTTTTAACTGAGTTAACCCCTGCTGCGCCACAGAAGAGATAAAAAGATAAGGCGTATCCAGTTCTTTATCCAGCTCAGCCTTTAACTCGCTCTTCAATTCCTCGTCCAGCATATCGCTTTTCGAAATTGCGATAAGGCGGTCTTTATCCAGCATTTCCGGGTTGTACCTTCGAAGCTCATCGAGGAGGATTTCGTACTGCTCTACGATATCTGCAGCATCTGCAGGGATCAAAAAGAGCAAGGTAGAGTTGCGTTCTATATGGCGCAAAAAGCGGTGACCAATCCCCTTCCCTTCTGCGGCACCTTCTATGATCCCGGGAATATCTGCAACTACAAAGGTTTTAAAATCGCGGTACTGTACAATTCCCAGGTTAGGTTTCAAAGTAGTAAATTCGTAGTCGGCGATCTTGGGTTTGGCAGCAGTAATTACAGAAAGTAAGGTTGATTTTCCAGCATTTGGAAAACCTACCAGACCAACATCGGCAAGTATTTTTAGTTCAAGAGTGATATCGCGTTCTTCACCGGGAATTCCGGGTTGTGCGTAGCGCGGAGTTTGATTGGTGGAGGATTTAAAATGCCAGTTTCCCTGGCCTCCTTTTCCTCCTTCGGCCATTACTATTTCCTGGCCATCTTCAGTGATCTCGTGAAGGATCTTCTGGGTTTCTGTCTCCCGAATAACAGTTCCCAAAGGAACTTCAATGTATTGATCTTCACCGTCACCACCGGTGCTGCGTTGCTTCCCGCCGTGTTCCCCGTGCCCGGCTTTGATGTGTCTCTTGAATTTGAGGTGAAATAATGTCCAGAGGTTTTTATTGCCACGCAAGATCACATGTCCGCCACGGCCACCGTCACCACCATCGGGTCCTCCTTTGGCGATATATTTTTCACGATGCAGGTGCGCAGATCCTTTCCCGCCGTTACCGGAGGAGATATGTATCTTCACATAATCAACAAAATTCCCTTCTGTCATTCTCTTCTTCTTTTGTAAATTTTCAGCAAAAATGCTATTTTTTGATCCTGTCTATTACTTCGCTTAGGCGCTGTGTGATTTCCGTAATAGTTCCCTCTCCATCAACTCCGTAGTATTTATCCTGCTTCAGGTAGAACTGCTTTAAAATAGCGGTTTCTTCATAATAAACTCTTATTCTCTTCCTGATGACCTCTTCATTGGCATCATCTGGCCGGCCGGAGGTTTTTCCTCTTTCCAGCAGTCGCTGCACCAAAACCTCGTCATCTACTTCAAGAGCCACCATGGCACTTACTTCAGTATCATTTTCTTGTAAAAGTTCTGCCAAAGCCTCTGCCTGAGCAACCGTTCGCGGGAAACCGTCAAAAATGAATCCGTTCCCCTCAATATCTTTTTCAACTTCGGCTCGCAACATGTCAATCGTTACCTCATCAGGCACCAGCTGGCCTTTGTCCATGTAGGATTTTGCCAAAGTACCCAGTTCTGTGGCATTTTTGATGTTATATCTAAAAACATCACCTGTAGAGATATGTTTTAGTTGATATTTCTCCTTCAGAATAGTTGCCTGTGTTCCTTTCCCGGCACCAGGAGGGCCGAATAACACCAAGTTTGTCATGTTGCTTTCTTTAAGTTTATATACTTGCCTAAGGTTTCTTCCCAATCCGTCGTAATCCAGGCCGTAGCCCACAATAAAATCATTCGGAATTTCCATTCCCACATAATCTATTGGCAGTGGCTTTTTGTAAGCCTCCGGTTTATAGAAAAGAGTAACGATTTTTGACTTCTTTACTTTTTCAGCTTTCAAGATCCTGTCTATGCTTTCCAGCGTATTGCCGGTATCCACGATGTCTTCAATGACAATTACCGTTCTGCCTTCAAGGGGCTGAGTAAGTCCTAACAACGTATCCACATTTCCCGTGGTTCCGGTTCCCTCATACGAGCTCAACTTGACAAAATTTACCTCACAATCTCCTTCAAACCTTTTGATAAGCTCCGCAGCGAAGAGAAAAGCTCCGTTTAAAATACCTAAAAAAACAGGTTTTTCATCCCTGTATTCTTCATTGATCTTTTGCGCGAGCTGCTCTATAGCCGATGTGATCTCAGCTTCAGAAATAAATGGAGTAAATTTTAAGTCGTGTAGTTGCACCAAAACAGAATTATTTTTTTGGGAAACAAAGATACGTATTCCATTCAAACTCACCGGCCCAAAAAAAGTACATTTCCGGCCAATTATTTCTCCTTTTACATCTTAATAAATTATTTTTGCTAAAACCTGAATATATGACCAACTATTTCTCTTCTGAATTTAAACTGGGCATCCTTGGTGGAGGCCAGCTGGGGAAAATGATGCTGTACGAGACCCGTAAGTTTGATATCCAGACGCTTGTGCTGGATCCCAGCAGCGAAGCACCGGCAAGAATGTCCTGCAACCGTTTTGAACAGGGAGATTTAATGGATTTCAATACCGTCGTTAACTTCGGAAGGAATGCAGATGTGCTCACTTTCGAAATTGAAGCGGTAAACGTCGAAGCATTAGAACAACTTCAGAAGGAAGGAATAAAAGTTTTTCCTGCTCCCGAAACTTTGAGGAAAATCCAGGACAAGGGAGTACAGAAAGAGTTTTACTCCAAAAATGGCATTCCGACAGCCGATTTTAAAATTTTCCAGACCAAAGCCGAATTAACCTCAGCTATCGAAAAAGGGCATTTAAGCTTACCTTTTGTGTGGAAAGCCACCACGGGCGGTTATGATGGGAAAGGCGTTGCCGTCATCAAAAAGATGGAGGCTCTAAATGCCATTTCTGACACTCCATGTATTGCGGAGGATCTTATTCCGTTTAAAAATGAGCTGGCTGTGATCGTCGCACGGAATCCTTCGGGCGAAGTGAAAACCTATCCTGTGGTTGAAATGGAATTTCATCCAGAAGCCAACCAGGTGGAATATGTGATTTGTCCGGCAAGGATAGATCCTTCAGTAGCCGAAAAAGCCAGGTCTTTGGCGAAAAAAGTTTCCGAAGCATTCGAACATGTGGGACTTTTAGCTGTCGAAATGTTCCAGACAGAAGATGATGAAGTCCTTGTGAACGAGGTGGCTCCAAGGCCGCACAACAGTGGGCATTATTCCATTGAAGCCAGTTACACGAACCAGTTTGAACAACATATAAGAGCGATTCTTGATTTACCTTTAGGCGACACCGGCAGCAAGGTTGGCGGAGTCATGGTGAACCTGGTGGGCGATGAGAATCACACCGGAAATGTGGTTTACGAGAACATTTCTAAAATTATGGGAATGAAGGCTGTCACGCCGCACATCTACGGAAAAAAGATCACCCGACCCTTCAGAAAGATGGGACACGTTACGATCGTAAATGAAGATTTGGCCGAAGCGCGAAGGATTGCTGAAGAAGTGAAAAAATCCATTAAAGTTATAAGCGAATAATTAGTTTTTACAAAACATACAGGCACCTAAAACCTGAACATTATAATCTTGAAATATGAGCAAAGTAGGAGTCATCATGGGAAGCACCAGCGACCTACCGGTCATGCAGGAAGCGATCGATATTCTCAAAGAATTTGATATTGAGGTAGAAATCGATATTGTTTCTGCCCACCGTACACCCGATAAACTTTTTGACTACGGAAAAAACGCCCATTCCCGCGGAATACAGGTAATTATTGCCGGTGCCGGCGGCGCGGCGCATCTGCCGGGAATGGTAGCTTCGCTTTCCCCTCTTCCCGTCATTGGTGTTCCGGTGAAATCCAGAAATTCTATTGATGGTTGGGATTCTGTTCTTTCTATTTTACAAATGCCGGGCGGAGTGCCCGTTGCGACCGTAGCTTTAGACGGTGCTAAAAACGCCGGAATCCTTGCTGCACAGATTCTTGGATCTTCAGATAAAAATATTCAGGATAAGATAGTTGATTATAAGGAAGGACTGAAGGAAAAAGTCATTGAAGGCGCAAAAAACCTGAAATAGTAAAAGCCACGCAATTGCGTGGCTTTCTTCTGTAGCTGTTTATTCTTTTAATACTATTTATTAACCATTCTAAATATATTAATCAAAACCTAAAGCTACATTTCGTGTTTCTTATTCTCAAATTAAGAAGTCGTAAATATACAACTTTTTTGTTATATTTTCGAGGAAGTGCGATAAAAAATCGATAAGCTTCACAATTTTAATTTTAAAAAACTAATATGTCCAATAATAATCCACTTTTACAAGACTTTAAAACGGCACCATTTTCCAAAATAAAGACCGAACATTTTAGACCTGCAATAGAAAAAGCGGTAGAACTGGCCCGGCAACAAATAAAGGAAATAGCAAATTCTTCTGAAAAACCCACTTTTGCGAACACTATTGAAGAACTGGAGTTTTCAGGAGCCAAATTAGACCGGGTGACCAGCATATTCTTCAATCTGAATTCTGCCGAAACTAATGACGACATTCAGAAACTTGCACAGGAAATTTCTCCGCTGCTTTCAGATTTCAGAAATGACATTATACTGGATGAGCAGCTTTTCGGAAAAGTAAAAGCAGTTTATGAACAAAGGGAATCTTTAGACCTCAACGTAGAACAACAAACTCTTCTGGATAAAAAATATAAAATGTTTGCCCGTAACGGCGCAAACCTGCCGGAAGAAAAAAAGCAGCAGTTGCGTGACATTGACAAAAAACTTTCAAAATTAAGTCTCAATTTTGGTGAAAATGTGCTGGCTGAAACGAACAAATTCGAACTTCACATTACAAACGAAGAAGACCTTGACGGTTTACCTAAAGGCGTAAAAAGTGCCGCTAAACAGCTCGCCAAATCCAAGAACAAGGAAGGATGGATATTCAATCTCCATTACCCAAGTTACCTCCCGTTCATGAAATATGCTAAGAATCGTGAACTTCGAAAAAAAATGGCAATTGCTTTTGGTGCCAAAGGTTTTCACGGTGATGAGCTGGACAACCAGAATAATGTACTACAAATCGTAAAACTAAGACATCAAAAAGCAAACCTCTTAGGTTACGATACTTTTGCGGAATTTATTCTGGAAGAGCGCATGGCCAAAACTCCTCAAAAAGTGGAAGATTTTCTTCAGGAATTATTGGAAAAAGCTAAGCCTGCTGCAGACAAAGAGTTTAAAGAGCTTCAAGATCTCGCAAGAGAACTTGATCAAATCGATAGGCTGGAAAAATGGGATGCTGCATTTTACAGTGAAAAGCTCCGGAAAAAACTTTTTGATCTGGACGATGAACAGTTAAAACCCTATTTTGAACTGGACAATGTGATCAATGGTGTTTTTGCCGTTTCTGAAAAACTTTATGGCCTTAACTTCGAAGAAGTATTTGACATCGATAAATATCATGAAGAGGTAAAAACATACAGGGTCAAAGATGAATATGGAAAGGAACTGGCCGTTTTCTATGCAGACTTTTTTCCGAGAGAAGGAAAAAGAGGCGGTGCCTGGATGACTTCCTATAAACCCCAACAAAAGAGAAATGAGCAGGAAGAAAGGCCACACATTTCAATTGTTTGCAACTTCACCAAACCAAGCGAGGAAGAACCGTCATTGCTCACATTTACCGAAGTGACAACTCTTTTCCACGAATTTGGTCACGCGCTACATGGAATGCTGGCCAACACCCATTACCCCAGCCTTTCGGGTGCCAATGTTTACTGGGATTTCGTAGAGTTGCCAAGCCAGGTGCTGGAAAACTGGTGCTATGAAAAAGAAGCGCTTGAGCTTTTTGCAAAGCATTACGAAACCGGGGAAACAATTCCGGAAGAATACATTAAAAGGATAAAGGAATCTGCCACTTTTCATGAAGGAATGGCAACTGTACGCCAGCTTAGCTTCGGAATGCTCGATATGAGCTGGCATGGAATTGACCCTTCCGGCGTGACCAATGTTAAAGCTCATGAAGACAAGGCTTTTGAGCCAACAAAGTTGTATCCCGATGTGAAGGAAAATTGCATGAGCACCTCCTTCAGCCATATTTTCCAGGGAGGCTATGCGGCCGGATATTATTCATACAAGTGGGCAGAAGTTCTGGATGCAGACACTTTTGAATACTTCAGGGAAAATGGCATTTTTGACAGGGAAACTGCAGATAAGTTCAGGAACAGTATTTTATCGCGCGGCGGAACTGAGCATCCGCTAAAGCTCTACAAAGAATTCCGCGGAAAAGAACCTCAACCCGAAGCCCTTTTAAGGCGCGCCGGACTTATTGAAAAGAAATAAAATTGAAGGCGTTGTGATTCAGGATGAATTGCTGCGCCTTAATTTTTTCCAGCCGGCATCTAGAGAGAAAAACTTTTCCTATTTTTAAAGAATAACAACACGGGAATGACAAATCACATTATTGATCCTACAAAATGGGTCGATAAATATTCAGACTACCTTTTCAATTACACGATTGTGCGTGTAAATGACAGGGAAGTTACGAACGATTTAATTTCTGAAACCTTCCTTGCCGGACTTAAATCCATGAAGAATTTCAAAGGAGAAGCTTCAGAAAGAACCTGGCTTATTTCTATTTTAAAACGAAAGATTGTTGATTATTACAGGAAAATCAATTCCAATAAAGGCAAAGCTGAAGTAAAGATCCAGTATAACAGCAGCGACAATGAAGGTGAATGGCTGGAAGAACAAATAGCAGACCTCTCTGACAAGACTGCGGAAGATATCATGGAAAATGATGAGCTGGGACTCGCTATCCTGGAATGTCTCGACCAGTTGAATGAAAAGCAGGCGACTATTTTTAAAATGAAGACCATTGAAGGAATAGAAACAGAAGCTATTTGTAATGAATTTAATATTAGTCCGTCTAACTTGTGGGTGATCATACACAGAGCCAGAACTTCTCTGGCTAAATGCCTGGAGAAAAACTGGTTTTAATTATGAACGTAAGAAAACTGTTTAAAATAAATTGTTCTGAAGCCGAGAACTTCTGTGATAAAGCCCAGTATCGTGAAGCAGGTTTCCGTAATAAAATGAAACTACGTCTTCACCTCCTCTTCTGCAAAACCTGCAAAGACTATACCCGAAAGAATTTGAAACTTACAAAACTGATTAAGAAAGCTTCGATTAGAACTTGCACCCGCCAGGAAAAAGAGAGCTACAAAAGAAAAATAGAAGAGAACCTTTAAAGCACATTTTTGAGCAGCAATAATATTCCAAGCCATAAAATTGGGATTCCTTCTACCCAGAAAGAAGAAAAATACCTGGATTGATCTTCTTTACTTTTTAATACGAACCATACTGCGATCAAAGCCATTAAAACCAGTGCTCCTAAAGAAACATTGGTCATACTGCTTTTAAAATATTCCAGCACAATAATTAGAACCAGGAGAACCAGTCCTAATAGTTTGGTTTTCTTTACTCCAATATTCTGCGGAAGCGTTTTAAGCGCTGCGTTGTCGTATTTCAAATCTCTGATTTCAAAAGGAATAAGCAGTACCAGTACAAGCAATACGCGCTGCATAAATTCCAGAAGCACATCTCCTGTCACCTCCATACCCACATTCCTTACAGGGCAAAAAACTGTTACGCCTCCCCAGATGATGGCAATAATGTAGATCTTTATTCCTCCAATGGTACGCAGGTTTCTTTCCCCATAAAAAGGCAAGGCATAAAAGAGAGTTAGTACTCCAAAAACCCCGGAAATTAAAAGGATTTCAGGCTTCACGTGAAAGACAAAATACACCAGCGCAATAAAACTGAAAAAAGAAAAGACCTGTATGACTTTCAGGTTTGCGGTAAGACTGCGATGATGCAGCTTTGCAATGCCGGCGAACTTGATGAAATTATAAGCTGTTACCGTCCCAAAAAATATAAAGAACAGCAGGTATGGATCTGGTGAAAATCCGAAGTGCAAAGCAGAAATGGCAGTTAAGGCCGTTACCGCCAAAGCAACATGAATACTGCTGTTTATATAAAACGCGAACAGGTTCTTTAAAGGGTTCATATTGGCTTTTTCAGCAGTGATAATTCAGCAGATTTACAGGGTAAAATCTTAACAAGAGTTCCTGTCAAAATCCTTAAAAAATAGGTTTAAAATATGTAATTTCGCAGCTCAAAACACAACTTTTCTTAATGAATACAACTTCTTTTGCCCTGCGACACATAGGTCCCAAAGAAAATGACCTTCCAGAAATGTTAAAAGCAGTTGGTGTAGAATCTCTAGACCAGCTTATCTACGAAACGCTCCCAGATGACATTCGTTTAAAAAAGGATCTTGAACTCGCTCCTGCAATGAGCGAAAACGAATATATCTCCCACAGCATTGCTTTGGCAGCCAAAAATAAAATTTTTAAAACTTATATTGGGTTAGGCTATCATGAATCTGTAACTCCGCCTGTAATCCAAAGGAACATATTAGAGAATCCTGGGTGGTATACCGCTTACACGCCTTACCAGGCAGAGATTGCCCAGGGAAGACTTGAAGCTTTACTGAATTTCCAGACGGTCATTGCAGATCTCACAGGAATGGAGCTTGCAAATGCCTCCCTTCTGGATGAATCTACTGCTGCCGGGGAAGCTATGTCATTGCTTTATTCGGTAAGAAGTCGTGCTCAGAAGAAAAGTGAGGTAAACAAATTCTTTGTTTCTGAAGAAGTTTTACCACAAACCATTGACGTTCTTAAGTCAAGGGCGCTTCCATTAGATATAGAACTGGTTATTGGGAATCATGAAGAATTGGATTTTTCCAATAAATTCTTTGGTGCATTCTTGCAGTATCCGGGAAAATTAGGACAGGTTTTTAACTATGAAGAGTTTGTAGCAAAGGCAAAAGAAGCCGAAATTAAAGTTGCCGTGGCAGCCGATATTCTAAGCCTCGTAAAGCTGAAAGCCCCGGGAGAATTTGGAGTTGACGTTGTGGTGGGAACTACACAGCGCTTCGGAATTCCACTAGGCTATGGCGGACCGCATGCAGCTTACTTCGCGACCCGTGAAGAATTTAAGCGCAGCATACCAGGAAGGATCATTGGTGCCACTAAAGATATGGACGGCAACCTTGCTTTGAGGATGGCGCTGCAAACCCGGGAACAGCACATTAAAAGAGATAAAGCAACTTCAAATATTTGTACCGCGCAAGTGCTTCTTGCAGTAATGGCGGGGATGTACGCAGTTTACCACGGCCCCAAAGGACTGGAGTTTATCGCCAACAAGGTGCATAAGTCAGCGGTAACGGTTGCTGAAAACCTTGAAAAACTCGGATTTTCACAATTGAATTCCGCTTTTTTCGATACTATCCTCGTAAAAGCAGATTCACAGAAAGTAAAAGCTGTTTCCGAAGCCAAAGAGGTGAATTTTTATTATCCTTCTTCAGAAACTGTGGCTATTTCACTTAATGAAGCTACTAATATCGACGATCTCAACAAGATCCTGGACATATTTTCTGAAGTCGCCGGAAAAGAAATTGAAAAGATTTCTGCCCTTTCTGAAGACAAAAAGATTCCTGAAGCGGTGGAACGCAAGACTTCATTCCTTCAAAATGATGTTTTCAACTCCTATCATTCTGAAACGGAGTTGATGCGATACATTAAAAAACTGGAAAGAAAAGATCTTTCTTTAAATCATTCCATGATTGCACTGGGCTCCTGCACCATGAAACTGAATGCTGCAGCCGAAATGTTACCAATCAGTTATCCGCAGTGGGGGAATATTCACCCATTTGTACCGCTTGACCAGGCCGAAGGTTATCAAATCGTCCTTAAAAGACTGGAACAGCAATTGAACAAGATCACCGGATTTGCGGCCACTTCCCTTCAACCCAATTCCGGTGCACAGGGAGAACTTGCAGGGCTTATGGTGATTAGAGCTTACCACGAATCTCGTGGAGATTCTCACAGAAACATTTGTCTTATTCCTTCTTCTGCTCATGGAACGAATCCTGCTTCCGCAGTAATGGCCGGAATGAAAGTGGTGGTTACAAAGGCTTCAGAAAACGGAAATATTGATGTGGATGACCTTCGGGAAAAAGCACTAAAGCACAAAGATAATCTGGCCGCTTTAATGGTCACTTATCCTTCCACTCACGGCGTTTTTGAGTCTGCCATTCGCGAGATCACGCAGATCATTCATGACAACGGCGGACAGGTTTATATGGACGGTGCAAACATGAACGCACAGGTGGGACTCACAAATCCTGGAAGAATCGGCGCCGATGTTTGTCACCTTAACCTTCATAAAACATTTGCCATTCCGCATGGCGGTGGTGGACCGGGAGTTGGGCCTATTTGTGTGGCACCTCAACTTGTGCCATTCCTTCCGGGCAACCCGGTGATCCCGACAGGGGGCGAGGAAGCCATTCCGGCAATTTCCGCAGCACCATGGGGTTCGGCTTTGGTTTGTTTGATCTCTTATGCCTATATTACTATGCTGGGCAGCGAAGGCTTAAAAAAGGCAACTCAATACGCCATTTTAAACGCTAATTATTTAAAAGCACGACTGGAGGAAAACAACCAGTTTAAAACGCTTTACAGTGGCGAGCGCGGACGTGCAGCCCACGAAATGATCCTTGATTGCCGCCCTTTTAAAGCAAAAGGAATTGAAATTACAGATATCGCAAAAAGGCTTATTGATTATGGTTTTCATTCTCCTACCGTTTCGTTCCCGGTGGCCGGTACCTTGATGATCGAACCTACCGAAAGTGAAAGCAAAGCCGAACTGGACCGTTTTTGCGATGCTTTGCTTTCTATAAAGAAGGAAATTGATGAAGTAGAGGAAGGAGATTCCAACAACGTCCTTAAAAACGCACCACATACCTTGCAGATGTTAACATCAGATGAGTGGACTCTACCTTACAACCGGGAAAAAGCAGCCTATCCGCTGGAGTATTTGCGGGACAACAAATTTTGGCCATCGGTAAGAAGAGTAGACGATGCTCTTGGAGACCGAAACCTCATTTGTACCTGTGCTCCTATTGAGGAATACATGTAGTAAAATTCTTTTTCATATAAAGCCTCCAAAAATGGCAATTTGGAGGCTTTTTTTTGCTTTAAAAGCATTAACCATTATTTAACAGATACTCCTTATTTTATCATAATTTATAATGAGTTATTAAGATTGAAAGCCATTGTTGCGAATTTAATAAAACTGAATTTTTATCGCATCAATTTGTTTATTCATGCCCTTGTATTTATTAATTTTGAGTAGTTTACCCCAAGAATTGTTGTTATGAGTATCAAAATTACAGGGATTGGAAGTTTCATTCCCGGCAAGATCGAAAAGAATTCAGATTTTCATGAACATGAATTTCTGAATCTTGATGGCACAGGTTTTAATCAGCCCAATACGGTCATTATAGAAAAATTCAAAGCGATTACAGGTATAGCAGAAAGAAGATACATCAACAATGATCTTACAAATTCTGACATTGCTTTCTTCGCTGCTGAAAAAGCCATTTTGGACGCAGGAATAAATCCGGAGGAACTAGATTATTTGATCGTAGCACATAATTACGGCGATGTAGCGCACAACCAGATGCAGAGCGATACGGTGCCCAGTATGGCTACACGGGTAAAGCAAAAACTGAAAATCAAAAACCCAAAATGTGTTGCCTACGATGTGCTTTTTGGCTGCCCGGGCTGGGTGGAAGCAGTGATCCAGGCGAACGCGTTCATCAAAGCAGGGATTGCAAAAAAATGCCTCGTCATAGGTTCTGAAACTCTTTCGAGAGTGATCGATAAACATGACAGAGATTCCATGATCTATTCAGATGGCGCGGGTGCGACAGTGATAGAGGTCACAGACCAGGAAGGCGGAATTCTTGCTCATGAAAGCGCCACCTTTGCGCTGGAAGAAGGAAATTACATCTACTTCGGAAAATCAAACAATCCTTCTATTTCCGAGGAAAGACGCTACATCAAAATGCATGGCCGCAAGATCTATGAGTTCGCCTTAAGTAATGTTCCCGAAGCCATGAAATCATGCCTTGAAAAAAGCGGCGTACCTATAGAAAACCTAAAGAAGATCCTTATACACCAGGCTAACGAAAAAATGGACGAAGCCATTGTCAAAAGGTTCTACAAACTCTTCAAACAAAAAGTTCCTGAAGGAATTATGCCCATGAGCATTGATAAACTTGGAAATAGCAGCGTAGCCACCGTGCCCACTTTACTTGATCTTATTGTGAAAGGCCAGATGGAAGGTCAGGAAATTGTACCCGGCGATGTGATCATGCTGGCCAGTGTTGGCGCGGGAATGAATGTTAACTGCATAGTTTACAGGTGCTAGTATGTACGAAGACAGTTTTCCCAACAAGCGTTTTAAACACACGCTTGAATTTCTGCAAAAAGTAGCCCCGGCTCCCGCAAAAATTTTAGATCTCGGGGTTGAAAATCCTTTTTCTGAAATTATGAAAAAAGAGGGTTACAACGTCACAAATACCAGCGGCGAAGATCTTGATTTTCATCCTGAAGCCGTAAGAAATTCCGAAGTTGATGTTGTAACTGCTTTTGAAATCTTTGAGCATCTTTTAGCTCCTTTTAATGTGCTGAAAGAAATAAAAGCTAAAAAATTAGTAACTACCGTCCCTTTAAAACTATGGTTTTCCCCTGCCTATCGCAGCAAAACAGACAAATGGGACCGTCATTTTCACGAATTCGAAGACTGGCAGTTTGACTGGCTCCTGGAAAAGACCGGTTGGAAAGTTAAAGAAACTAAGAAATGGACAAATCCCGTGAATAAAGTTGGTTTTCGGCCGCTACTTCGCAAGTTTACTCCGCGCTACTACGCTGTCTACGCCGAGAGAAAATAATACCATTCAAAAATGGCATTTCGGAGTGGTTTTCTAACAAGCTTTTTGTTTTCTCACTCAATCCTTTTCCATTTCAGCAGCACTTGAGAAGTGCCGTGCGACAATCAGGAACAAAATGGAATTTATGTAAATTAGCTGCAAAATCTCATTTTTGGATATCTACATCGTCATTCCCGCCCACAACGAAGCATCTTTTATAGGCAAAACGCTACGGTCCCTTGCAGCGCAAACCCTGCTTCCTAAGAAGATCGTGGTGGTTGACGATCAGTCTTCAGATTCGACTTCAGAAATAGTTTTAGAATTTGCTGAAAAATATCCGTTTATTTCACTGGTCAAATCCCGCTCTTCCGAAGCGCATTTACCGGGAAGCAAAGTGGTAAATGCTTTTTACAAAGGTTATGAAATGCTGGACGACCACTATGACATCATCTGTAAATTTGATGCCGACCTTATTTTTCCGAAGAATTATTTAGAAAAGATCGCCCAACATTTTAAAACCGATCCAAAAACAGGAATGGCAGGAGGCTTTTGCCACATCCTGAACAGTGAAAAATGGGAACAGGAAAAACTTACAGGAAAAGACCACATTCGGGGCGCTCTAAAAGCCTATAGAAAAGAATGTTTTAAGGAAATTGGCGGGCTCAAACCTTCTATGGGATGGGACACGGTAGATGAGCTGCTGGCTCAATACCACGGCTGGAAAGTGGTTACAGATGCCGCTCTGGCCGTAAAACACCTTAGACCAACGGGATTCACCTATAACAAAGCTGCAAAATTAAAGCAGGGAGAGGCATTTTACAAACTCAGGTATGGATTGGCCATCACATTTATTGCTTCGGCAAAACTGGCCCTGAAAAAAGGAAAAAAATCACTTATAAAAGATTACATGCAAGGTTATTATCATGCAAAAGCTGAAAATCTGCCCTTCCTGGTTTCCAAAAAAGAAGGAGCCTTCATAAGAAGGCTCCGATATAAAAAAATGCTCTCAAAAATCTTCTGAAAAATGCTATTTTTCGATCGCCATTAGCAAAGGTTCTCCCGTTGCTCCATTGGGAAATGGAATTCCCAACAGCGTCGAAATAGTAGGAGCGATATCTGTAATGCTCACTCTTTGAGCTGTACTTCCCTGTTTGATCCCGTCACCGAATAAGATTAGCGGCGCATGAGTGTCATAATTTTGTCCGCTTCCATGAGTAGAACCTGTTCGCGAATCGGATATAACTGAAGGATCTAGCACAAGTACAACATCTCCGCTTCTTTTTTGATGAAATCCCATATCGATTAGAGCATCCATGCCACGCGAGAAAGTTGTTGCCTCAAGCTGGCTTCGGGTATAGACCTTGTTGATCGCTTCATACTGCAGACTGTAATGCGCAATTGCTTCTTCTACCTCTTCAAAACTTATATCTTCTGCCAAAAGCTTTTCATAATCAAAAAACAACTGATTATTTGAGACATTTAAAATGATATCATCCACCCCAAAACGGTTGAGAAGAAAGTCTTCTACCGAAGAAATGTAATCTCCAAAATTAAAATATCCCGCCGGGATCTTTACAGATTCCAAATAAGAAGGAACATGCACCCCACCATGATCTGCCGTGAGGAAGACTGTATAATTTCCTTTACCCACTTTCTGATCTAAAGCATTTAAAAGTTTTTCGATCTCCTGATCGAGCCGCAGATAGGTATCTTCAATTTCTTTAGAATTCACTCCAAAGTTGTGACCTACATAATCTGTCGAGGAAAAGCTAAGGGTTAGAACATCTGTGATTTCATCCTGTCCAAGATCTTCCCCATCAATGGCTGCAAGTGCAAAATCTAGCGTTAAACTGTTTCCGAAGGGAGTAGATTTTATGATTTCATAATTGCCATTTTGAGCGCTCAGCTCCTTAAGATCGTAAGGAAAAGCCGCTGTTTCCTGGCCTCTGAATCCGCCTTCAAATTCATTGGCATCGCTACCACTCTCTGTATAAGTGGCGATATCATAGAGTGGCTCCCATGTTTTAAAGTAAGAATCTGCTTTTCCGGAAGCATTAAAATCTTCTACCCATTGAGGCAGATCAGTGCGATAAAAGGAACTGGTGATCCACTTCCCTTCATCCTGCCCATGGAACCAGTATGCAGCATTTGCAGTATGCCCCGCAGGTAAGATAGACCCGCGATCTTTAAGTGCCACACCAACAGTCTTCCCTTTTAATTGGGTATGCAGGCGATTTTCATCTGCGAAAGTAGTGGTCAACATTCTGTGTGGAGACATTTTCCCGGCAGAAGAAGCTGTACCTACAGGTTCAACTGAAGCGTCACCTGCACAATAAACACTTTCCCTCTCAAATTTATTGTACCAGTTGTTTCCTATGATCCCATGACTCTCTGGTGTCGCACCAGTATGGACCGAAGCATGCCCCGGGCCGGTATAGGTTGGAATATAATTGAAATGTGCATTTTTAAAGTTAAACCCATCCCCAACAAGCCTTTTAAATCCTCCGTCACCAAACTTTCCATAAAAGCGGGTAATGTAGTCGTACCTCATTTGGTCTACAACGACTCCCACCACCAGTTTTGGATTGGAATGCAATGCTTCCTGGCCGGTTTTTTCCTGGCCAATAGAAGAATTACTTATGAAAATTGTAAAGATTAGTAGATAAATTCGTTTCATGTTGATTTATATTTTAACCCAAAAATACCAATTATCCTGTAGTTAAAGTTTCCAGAAGGTTAAAATACTTTGCTTAAAAAAATTAGTATTTTAGCACTACAAAAAGTTGAAATGAGTTACCTGCATTCTATTGGTGAATATGTATTAATGATTAAAGGGGTTTTTGGCCGAATGACCAAAGGATCGGTTCTAAGAAATCTCATTTTTAAAGAAATAGACGATCTTATAATAGGTTCCCTGGGAATTGTTTCTTTCATATCATTCTTTATTGGAGGCGTTGTTGCTATACAAACAGCCCTGAATCTTGAAAATCCCCTCATCCCAAAGACGCTTATCGCATTTGCGGCACGGCAATCAGTCATTCTTGAGTTTGCTCCTACCTTCATCTCCATCATCATGGCTGGAAAAGTGGGCTCCTTTATCACCTCAAGTTTGGGAACTATGAGGGTAACCGAACAAATTGATGCCTTGGAAGTAATGGGTATAAACTCCCTGAATTACCTGGTTTTCCCGAAGATCATCGCCATGCTTACTTATCCGTTTGTCATCGCAATTTCAATGTTTCTTGGTATCCTCGGTGCTTATACAGCCGGAGTCCTGGGAGGTTTTGTATCTTCAGAAGATTTTATTGTTGGCCTCCAGGATGAGTTCAACTCTTTCCACCTGGTTTACGCCTTTTTCAAGACTTTTCTGTTTGCTTTAATCCTTGCTACTGTACCAGCCTATCATGGATATTACATGAAGGGCGGAGCGCTTGAAGTTGGAGAGGCAAGTACCACGTCATTCGTATGGACGAGTGTAGTAATAATTATTACAAATTACATCGTGACCCAATTATTGTTAAGCTAATGATAGAAGTAAAAGATATAAGAAAAGGTTTTGACGGTGAAGAAATTCTGAAAGGGATTAATACTGACTTCCTAAAAGGGCAAACCAACCTTATCATTGGACAGTCCGGTTCAGGTAAAACCGTATTTCTGAAATGTTTGTTAGGATTGTTTCGTCCTGAACATGGCAAGATCATATACGATGGCGAACCTTATTCTTCTTTTTCCGATGAAGAACAAAGGGATTTAAGGCGGCAAATGGGAATGGTTTTCCAGGGAGGCGCATTGTTTGATTCCATGACCGTGGAAGAAAACGTGATGTTTCCGCTGAAAATGTTCACCAAACAGCGCAAGAGCGAAATGATGAAGAGGGTGAAGGAAGTGCTGGACCGCGTAAACCTCGCCGAAGCACAACATCAAAAATTTCCTGCAGAAATAAGTGGAGGAATGCAGAAAAGGGTTTCTATTGCACGGGCTATTGTAAACCGACCAAAATATTTGTTTTGCGATGAACCCAACTCCGGGCTGGACCCCAAAACAGCCACAGTGATCGATAACCTTATTCTTGAAATTACCCGGGAATACGATATCACGACTGTCATCAACACGCACGATATGAACTCTGTGCTGGAGATTGGAGAGAAGATCGTTTTCCTGCAAAACGGAAAACTTGCGTGGGAAGGTGACAAGGATGTTATCTTCAAAACAGACAACGAGGCAGTGACAGATTTTGTCTATTCCTCAGATCTTTTTCAGAAGGTTAGAAAAGCACAATTGCAGGGCCTTTAGTTTACCGTTTGCACTGCAAGCGTATCCAGTGAAAGCCTCACCTGTAACCAGTTTCTAAGTTTCTCCATTTCACTTCGCCTTACAGAAGCCGAAAGTGCCTCATTCCATCTCACGCTAAAAGTGGGAATCGTGTCAATGCGGTTAAAATCTGTCACAACATTATTGGCGTAGCTAAGCTGTTCAAGATTGCGGTAGTTAATTTTCGCTTCCCTGCTAATGGTTTGAAAAGGGATTCCGGCGGTCCTGTATCGCATCAATTCCTCTTCTAACAATCGAATTCTCGCATCCTTATCTTCAACCACCTGCTGGTTCCTTACATAAAGATCTTCCAATATCCCCGCTCTTACATCACTGGTAAGCTGCTGCGCAATCTCTGAACTTTGATCGCTCCCCTGGTGTATTCTTAAAGTGACGTTTTCAAGATCTCTTCCCTCTCTTATTTCCTCTACCCACTCGCTGATTTGGGCTTGCGGAACCGGACGACCTATTAAATAAACATCTACAAATTTTTTCTTGTAATTCTGATCATATTTTACAACCTCTGCACCGGGATAATCAATCTGATTTTCCACGTAATCCCTCGTATTCGAGATAAAAACCTGCTCACGTAATAAATTCACAAAGAGAAAGACACTGGGAATCATCACCAGAATGGCAATTAATGAAGCAATACGGGCCGTATTTCTTCTTCGCTTACTGTTGGCATATTTTACGAGAGGAAACCTTAGAACCTTTGCAACCACAAAAGTGGACAAGGCTATGAACACAGAGTTTATCGCAAATAAGTATAAGGCACCACCGGCATGTTCCCAGTTACCGACTGCAAGGGAGTATCCCACGGTACACAAGGGCGGCATAAGAGCGGTGGCGATCGCAACACCCATTATCACGCTGGCAATGGTTCCTTTCTTGGTCTTGGCGACAATTAATGCCAGACCACCAAAGATAGCCACCAGTACATCAAGTATCGTGGGGTAAGTTCTTGCCTCCAGTTCGGGAGTTATTTGTTCTATAGGTGAGATGAGAAAGTAAAGGTATGCCGTCAAAACGCTCAAAACAACCATCACTGCAAGGTTGACCAGAGAACGCTTAAGCGTATCGATGTCATTAATGGCAACTCCCAGCCCTACACCTACGATTGGCCCCATTAGAGGTGAGATCAACATGGCACCAATCACCACGGCAGTACTACTAACATTCAAGCCAATTGAAGCTACAAAAATGGAGAAAATAAGAATCCAGGCATTATGACCTTTAAAGGAAATATCCCTCTTTACCATTTCAATGGTGGTGTCCCTGTCGGTTTCTTCGTGTATATCAAGAAGCTCTTTTAAAAAGAGCTTTATCTCTTCCAGAGCACCTTTTATGCGGGTACTGCCCTCCGGCCTGGTATGAATTGGAGGGATGCTGTTGTTATCTTCCATATTAGCCTAAGTGATCACCAAAATCCTGTTGGACCCGGCTCCTAATCTGTTTTATTTCCTGCTCCTTTTCCTTCGGAACAATTAAAAGCACTTTTTTTTCGTCTATTATAATATAATCGTTTAAATCATCTATGACCACCACCTTTCCTGAACTTGAACTTACAATATTTCCTCTTGAATTCCGGGCCAGGAGACGCGCCTCCAAAACGGCATTTTTGTTACTGTCTTTATCAAGTTCGTTATACAGGGATCCCCAGGTTCCCAGGTCGTTCCAGTCAAAACCAGCTGAAATCACAAAAATATTACTCTCCTTCTCCAAAATGCCATAATCAATGGAAATATTTTCTGCCGCGGGATAATTTTCTTTAATAAAGGCAGCTTCCCCGGCAGTATTGAACTGCTCTTCCCCCTGAGAAAAGAGGCTGAACATCTCCGGAAGATTTCTTCGGAAGGAATTAAGAATAAAACCGGCACTCCAAATAAAAATTCCTGCGTTCCAATCATAGTTTCCCTGCTCAAGAAATTTTCTGGCTACTTCAAAAGAGGGTTTTTCAGTAAAATTTTTGACCGCCTTTACCTTCTCTGAAGTTTCCTCATACTGAATATAACCATAGCCGGTATTGGGAAAGGTAGGTTTAATTCCCAGGGTGATAATTTTTTCATCTTCACGACAGGTTTCAAACCCCAGTTTTACATCTTCTATAAATGCTGCTTCATCTTCAATCCAGTGGTCACTGGGAGCCATGATCATTACGGCATCCCTGTTCTTTTTATATATCTTAAGTGCAGCCAACAGCACTGCAGGCGCCGTATTTCTCATGACCGGTTCAAGAACAATTTGTTCTGTACCCAGGCCTGGAAGTTGTTGTTGCACCAGCTCATTGTAAATCTCATTCGTAAGTATGAAGATATTCTCTGCAGGAACGAGCCTGTTTAGCCTCTTATACGTAGTCTGTATCAATGTTTCACCTGTATTCAGTAAATCCCGAAATTGTTTTGGATGCCTGGTGGTACTAACCGGCCAAAACCGGGAACCTACTCCACCTGCCATTAAAACCGCAAAGTTATTATTATCCATTGTGACTATTTTTGAGAATGTTAATTCGCTGTTTTCAACAATTCGACTTCGGCATTGGGCTGAAATAAATACACTCGTCCTGTATTCACTTCTACACATTCATATCTTTTGATCCTTTTTCCACCTTTTTTGAAGATTTTACCATTGTAAATTCTAAAAGTACTGCCCTGCGGAACTTCATAAATGTAATTCTTATCATTGGGCTGGTCAAACCTTTTGAGGGCTATTGAAAGGTGTGCGTCTGTATCACTGCTGGCTTTCGGGTTTTTAAAATGTTTTGCGATATAAGGTAGCAATTCGGCCGGAAATATTTCCGGTCTAATAAACGGCAACATCAGCGTTTGGAAGGTTTTCTTCCATTCGTTCCCATGCGGCTTGATCCTTCGTCCATAAGCTTCAAATGCCAGCAAATGTGCTATTTCATGCACCAGCGTAATTAAAAAACGATATTTATTAAGGTTGGCGTTTACCGTAATTTGCTGGGTGCCATCAGGCATTCTTCTGTAATCCCCGTGCCGCGTTTTTCGTTCATTGACAATTTTAAGGTGGATATGGTTCTTTTCGATCAACCCAAAAATGGGCTCCACTGCATGATTCGGAATATATCTGGATAAAATTTCTTTCATGAATTATGGCGTACTGTTGGACACCTGCAGTAATTTCCCGTTATAAAATTTATTTCCGTTAAGGGCAAAATCTGAAATGTGTTCTGCCATTTCTGAAGCGGTTGTAGGGGCTTGATACCCTGGAAATGCTTCTTCAAGCATTTCTGTTTGTACCGCTCCCAATGCAAGCACGTTGAAAGAAGGGCCTTTTTCCTTATATTCTTCAGCTAAAAGTTCGGTCAATGTTATGACCGCGCCTTTACTTGAACTGTAAGCAGACAAACCCGGGAATTTCAAGCTTCCCTGCACCCCGCCCATACTACTTACTGTTACCACATGCCCTTCAGCAGGCATTAAGGGCAACATCTTTCTGGTTAAAGCTGCAACTCCAAAAACATTAATCTTGTACACTTCTTCAAACTCCTCATCTGTAATTTCAGAAAAAGGTTTGTTGATAATGGCGCCGGCATTGTTCAGCAGAATGTCAACCTTACCCCAGTCTTCCTGCACATATTTAAAAGCCTCTTCTAAATCCCCTTTTTGAGTAATATCACATGAGATCGTATGAACATTTTTCAAGTTGAGTTCCCTCACAGGTTGTTCATTTCTTGAAAGCGCCAGCACATTATGCCCGGCTTCAGAAAATTTCTTTACCAGTTCAAAACCTATTCCCCTGCTTGTTCCCGTGATAACAACGTTCTTCATTCAGCAGTCATTTTTATTTCCTTTTCAGCCGAATTTGCCATTCGGGCAATACCCGGGATTATCTTTTCTATAAGGTTTGCCATATGAGCAACATCCATGTGCTGAAATTCATCATCAACATGGTGATAATATTCATAGTTCGTAAAGTCAAAGGTAGAAATGGTTTGCGCCGGAATCTGGAATTGTTCGTAAAAAGGCGCATTATCACTTCTATTGAACAAATTGTATTCCTTGGCCTGCGGAAGGAAGCCTAAAACTTTCTCTCCCGTGTATTCATTGAATTTTTCTGCCAAATTGCTTAGGTCGTAACCTGTTACATACGCCAAATAATCTTTATCTGTCATAGGCACGCCAATCATTTCAATGTTAAACATGACGTACGGATCAAGATTTTCGGCCTTAAGTCTTTGTGCAAGATGAGCAGATCCTACCAGCCCCATTTCTTCAGCAGAATAAAGGGTGAATAAAATGCTTCTTTTGGTATCTACATTTGCAAAATATTTCGCCAGCTCCAGTACTGCTGTAGTGCCGGAAGCATTATCATTTGCACCATTTGCAATAGAGTCATCACCTACAGGTTGCCCTTCACCTATATGGTCGTAATGCGCTCCAATAATGACAAATTCATCTTTAAGCTGAGGGTCTGTCCCTTCTTTGAAGCCTACGATGTTATAACCAATCCTGTCTTTTATCTCAAAAGAGTCGCGATAGGTTTCAAAAAAGGGTTTTATATCGTTCTTTTCAAAAACCTCTTCAATAAATACGGCTGCTTTCTCAATTCCTTCAGTTCCGGTATTTCTTCCCGCAAGTTCTTCGGAAGAAAGGTATTCCAACGTTTCAGAAACTTCTTCTTCTGAAATATTTACTTCCTGGGCAAATGCAGCATTTGATGTTTCCTCCTGTGAAACTTTGTTTGATTCACCACAACCTGTCATAAAGATGGAGGCAGTGATCAATAATCCTGATAAAATGTTTTTTCTCATACGGTTAAAGATAAAAAAATCCCACAATTGAGTGGGATTTTTAAATATAATGTTCGTCTTGTAAACTTATGCCAACATCACCACAGGATTTTCAAGGTATTGCTTGAATGTTTGTAGGAATGCAGCACCCGTTGCTCCATCTACTGTCCTGTGATCACATGCAAGAGTTACTTTCATGGTATTGCCGACCACGATTTGTCCATTTCTCACAACCGGCTTTTCAACAATGGCCCCTACGGAAAGAATTGAAGAATTTGGTTGATTGATAATGCTGGTAAATTCGGTAATTCCAAACATTCCCAGGTTAGAAACGGTGAAGGTACTTCCTTCCATTTCTTTTGGCTGCAGCTTTTTGTTTCTTGCTTTTCCGGCAAGTTCCTTAACATTTGCACCAATCTGAGTCATGCTCATTTGATCTGCAAACGGAAGTACAGGCACAACAAGTCCTTCTTCTACTGCAACTGCAACGCCCATGTGGATGTGCTTGGCAATTTTTGTGGTATCACCTGTCCATTGTGAATTCACCTGCGGGTGTTTTCGTAAGGCCATGGCCGATGCCTTGATCACCATATCATTAAAGGAAACCTTCACATCTGGCAGCTCATTGATTTGCTTACGGCTTGCCATTGCATTGGCCATATCAATTTCAACAGTAAGATAATAATGCGGAGCATTGAATTTAGATTCGGCCAGTCGTTTCGCAATGGTCTTACGCATTTGCGAATTCTTCACTTCTTCAAAACTCTCTTCTCCTGCAGGAATATAAGGTTGCACTGCAGCTTTAGCAGGTTCACCTTTTTCAAGACCGGCTTCCTGTTTTTGTGCCGGCTTTTTCTCTGTAGCTTTTTCAGAAGGTTTGTAAGATTCAATATCTTTTTTAACGATCCTGTTGTTCTCTCCAGATCCTTTTACATCTGCGAGGTCGATTCCCTTTTCCTCTGCCATCTTCTTGGCCAGCGGGGAAGCAAAAATTCTTCCTCCATCCTTAGAAGTTTGCGTTGAAGCCGCTTCAGATTTTTCTTCTTTTGAAGACTCCTCTTTTTTCTCTTCAGACTTTTTAGGGGCAGCTAATTTTTTAGCACTCCCACCTTCAAGCACTGCAGAAACATCGGTTCCTTCAGGGCCAATGATCGCAAGCACACTGTCTACAGGAGCGGTTTCACCTTCCTCTATCCCTATGTGCAGCAAGGTACCTTCGTAGAAAGACTCAAATTCCATTGTTGCCTTGTCGGTTTCGATTTCGGCAAGAATATCACCTTCTTCTACTTTATCTCCTTTTTTCTTCAGCCAGGTTGCAACCGTACCCTCTTCCATGGTATCACTTAAACGCGGCATTTTTACCACTTCCACTCCTTCAGGAATTTCTCCAGATCCACCATCGTCTTCACCTTCCTCTTTTTCAGAAGAAGCTTTCTCTTCCTCTTTCCCTTCAGAAGATTTCTTTTCATCTGAAGATTTTTTCTCACCTGAAGAATCTCCACTTTTTAAAAGATCAGAAATATCTTCTCCTTCCTCACCTATGATGGCCAAAAGAGTATCAACAGGAGCAGTTTCCCCCTCCTCGATGCCTATATGCAGCAAGGTACCCTCGTGAAACGATTCGAATTCCATCGTCGCTTTGTCGGTCTCAATTTCTGCAAGGATGTCTCCTTCTTCTACTTTATCGCCTTTTTGCTTCAGCCACTTCGCTACAACACCTTCTTCCATGGTATCGCTCAAACGTGGCATATTAATTACTTCTGCCATAGCTAGTCTAATTTATGGGATAAGAACGGATAATCTTTTTGTTCGTATACTACGTCGTACATCACATTTTTATCTGGATAATCAGATTCATCTGCGAATTTCTCACATTCAGAAACAAGGTCTTTCACCCTCTTGTCAATTTCCTTGATCTCTTTATCTGAAGCGTATTTCTTATCCTTTATGATATCTCTCACCTGGGTAATGGGGTCTATCTTCTGGTATTCTGCCACCTCTTCCTTCGTACGGTACTGCTGTGCATCACTCATTGAGTGCCCACGGTAACGGTACGTTTTAAGTTCCAGGAAGGTGGGCCCTTCTCCCTTACGGGCACGAACAATTGCTTCATCCAGGGCTTCGGCAACTTTCTCAGGATTCATGGCATCTACAGGACCACAAGGCATATCATAACCTAATCCAAGCTTCCATATCTCTGTACTTTTGGAAGTACGCGCAACAGAAGTTCCCATGGCGTATCCGTTATTTTCTACACAAAATACCACCGGTAAATTCCATTTTACGGCCATAGTAAA